>JAABUS010000040.1_pt1 | contig 275006 bp, 260 predicted proteins | sample 5560161 | NCBI WGS metagenome assembly JAABUS01 (sample SAMN10711885, study PRJNA513376) | rock metagenome | isolation source: Antarctica rocks | place: Antarctica: Victoria Land, Trio Nunatak nord | collected 2016-01-04
AGGTTTCAACTTTTCAAATAAAGCGTCTAATATTTCATTTTCGCTTAATTCTTGGGTTTCAATAAAATATTTCATTATTACAAACCTAATAAAAATAATTGGTTACAACAAACGGACAGTCATTATTGGTAATATTAATTATACTGTCTTCATAATTTTTTTTATAAAGTTCAATAGCATAGCTTACAGGTCTTATTATCATCATCATCATTATCATCCGATGCCCTTATTAGATTACATTCTCGAACAACCGTCTTATGGATGGAAGGACAACCACGGAAACTTAAGTAAACCAACTTCAGTCCAAATTTTAAAAGAGTTTTTTTCAAGGTTAAATATTGTAAAAACGAAGAAAAACTGGCTTCCGTTTTTTTGCTGGTTTACAGTAGTTTGTTTGTTTCCTTTTCTCGTGTTGTTTATATTTAAATATTTTACCTGGTATTTTTTTGCAGCGGCTTTTGTATACAGTATGATCATTATGGGTACACACGGCACCATCTGGCATCACCGGTATTGCACACATAGCGCTTACCGTTTTCGTAATAAGTTCTGGCGTTTCTTTACCCAAAATCTTACGATCAAAGCAATTCCTGAAGAAATCTATGCTTTGTCACACCATGTGCATCACGCAAAATCTGACCAGCCGGGTGATCCTTATAATGCCAATGCGGGTTTTTTGTACTGTTTTCTTGCAGACGTTAATCACCAGCCAATCAACAGAAATCTTTCAGAAGCAGATTATAATAAGGCGCTTAACCTGATGAAACATACGGGAATAGAAGCTAACTCATATAAACAGTATTTAAAATGGGGATCTATCGCCAATCCTGTGCGAACTTTCCTTGAAACATTTCTTAACTGGGCTTTCTGGTATGCAGTATTTTATTTGATAGGCGGAAATGGCCTGGCTTGTGCGCTTTTTGGAGGTGCATTTGTGTGGGCAGTCGGGGTGCGCACTTTTAATTACGAAGGCCATGGCAAAGGCGAAGACAAGCGCACTGACGGCATTGATTATAACAGGAAAGATATGTCAATAAACCAGGTGTGGCCTGGTATAGTGGCAGGAGAATGGCACAATAATCATCATCTATATCCAAGAAGTGCCCGGTCAGGCTTTAAGGCTTACCAGGTTGATTTTGCATGGTATTATATAAAGCTGATGAGTATGCTTGGTGCGGTAACTACTTACCGTGATTCTAAAAAGCAGTTTCTTAAAGAGCATCATGAACCTTACTTAAATAGTAAAAAGGAAAAGCTTGCAATGAGCAGGAAATAATAAATTTCTTCTTTTAAACAAATGATTTCTTCTTTTAAATAAAATCTTAAGAATTTTATAATAACTTTTTTAGCTTTTACAATAATAGTAAGAAATGATACAACCTCCGTTTCTATAAATTCCACCAATAAGTCCATTTTAACACCATTGCCCTGTTTCTGACAGAAAAAGGAGCGGGCAAATAATTATCGGTATAAACAAAAAACAAATCAGAAGCAGGCTTGTATCGCCATTGTAGTCTTGTATTCAGATTAACATTGTTCTGCTGATTGTTGTACTGTACAAAAGTTGTAAAGAATAATTTATTGGTCAAAGTAACATCTGCACGGGGCCCGATCAGCCAAAATTTGTGATTACCCCAGGGTTGAGGCAGATTAATATTATTATAGCTTGTGCTGAGCGCAATGCTTACATAGGGCTGAAAACGGTAACCTACATCAGCAGTCAGATTAAGGCGTGTGCCATTATCATAATAACCTCCGTAACGTGTAGAAAACCCATAAGTGAAAACACTCTGGGGCAGAGAAACAAATTGAGTTCCCCACGCATACCAGTTGTGTTTGGTACCTCTTGCCAAAGTGTCTTTGGTATAATTAGTCGGATCGAAGGGTTGCAGCAGCTTCACATAATCATGACTTGCCCAGGCAGAAAAGGTGCTTTGTTTTCTAAACGTCAAGAGGTAGCTCAGGTATAGTTCGTCATCCGTTTTTTTAAAAGAAGTATTGTAAAAGGAATAATAAATGGCGGTTGGCCCGTGACTTAATATTTTACCACTCTTCGGAAAGAAGGAATAGCCGGCCTGCGGATTTATTTTAATATAGCCCTGTCTTGGTACATAGCCCACCTCGGCATTGTAATTTTTACCAACATATTCATATTGCCATAGCAAAAGCATTTTGCGCCCGGCATATTGTATATGACCTGCCTGCACTACATCATTTCCTGACCGCTGAGGTGTAAAAGATTTCAGGAACATAGCCTTGCCTGTAATTTTATTATTGGGAGAAGCAAGGTTGTATTCCAAACCAATGTTGCGGTTATAACCCGTGTAAACCGGCTTGGTGGAATCGTGAACGGGTGAATAATGCAGGGACTCTTTGTTAATAAAAATCAACCCAATGTTTGAACGGGAAAAAACTCTTCGCTGCACTGCTGCAACTGTAAAGTTTTGTGCAGGCAGCCCGCTATTAGCCACGCTGCCTGTCTGCATATCCATAACGCCTAACCGCCAGTTTTTATCAGGCTTTCCGCTTAGCCGTGCACCATATCGTATCGGTACTCCCAAACCAATTCTTCTTGAAAAAAACGGGCGGACAGATGCATAACCAAAATTGGCAAAAAGGTCTCCGTTTTCCAAAAAAAACTGTCTTTTTTCAGGAAAGAACAATTCATACCTGTCGAGGTTTGTAACCTGTTTATCAACTTCTACCTGCGAAAAGTCGGGATTAACCGTAAGGTCTAAATTGAGAGAAGAAGTCATTGCAATCTTAGCATCTGCACCAATATCTTTACGGTAATCGGTACGCTGATTGCTTTCATAATTTTTTGTAAGACCGCCCAAAGCGTAAGGGATTAATGAAATATTTGAACCTGCGGAAGGTGGCGGCTGATCCCACACAAGTATGCCTGAATAGGCTAATGAAGCAGTAGGAAATTGTCTTGGCACAGGCGCCCACGAACTTTTCTCTGAAGTTTTAAGATCGTTGCGGCTAAAATTGATGCCCCACCTGGTTATTCCTTTTTTATACCGGATACTTTTAAAAGGAATTGACAATTCCAGCACCCATTTATCATTGTAATTTTTTACGACTGATTTCCATTTATTATCCCAGTTTAAATCAACTGCAGAACCGGCATACATCATCCCGTCCCACTGTGCGCCGGCGGAATTGGTGCCAAATGCAAAACCATTGGTCTGGTCATCAAAGGGATCCATAAACATCAAAAAATTGTCATTTTTTCCAAAATTCCAATCATTTCTTAAAGACTCTACATAGTTTGGTCCAGGCAATGCCTGGAAACATTCGGCAATCAAGTAAAGATTGTGTTCATCATAAGCCATGCGCACGTCAGTATGTACAAGCGAATGGCTGGTATCCATAGGCAAAACCATATAAAAATTTTTTGCCACCTCTGCATTTTTCCAGGCTTCTTCATCCATTACGCCATCCACTGCGATAGCCGAAGTTGCTTTATTGATATGTATCTGAAACTGCTCATTCTTCTTTTGAGCTTTTGAAGAGAGAAAACCAATACAGCTTACTACAAATAGAATCCTCATCAAAACAAACTTTGGGTAACATTTTTTCAACGCAATCATTTTTTAGGTAAACTAACTTTATTAATTCTTTTGCTGATGCTGTAAACTCAAGCATAGTATATTTTATTCAATGAGCAACTTTCAATACTCAATATTCCATTATACCCTTATTTTTCAAAAAGTACATGATGGGTTCTTTATTGGCATTGAAAATTGAATATTAAATATTTTTTCTTAAATTAAATATATTGAACTTTTTATGTCAAATTGCTCTTTCATCTTACTTCCAGGCATTTCTCAAAAACCGGAGCCAGTTTCCGTGCATAACGTTTTCAACATCTTCCTGCGAATATCCACGTTTGTAAAACATGGAAGGAAGATTTTGCAGATCAGCAATCGTCTCAAGATCAAAGGGACATTGCTCTTTTCCGAAAGCGCCATCGAGGTCAGAGCCAATACCAATATGCAGCGCATTGCCGGCTATCTGGCAAATGTAATCCATGTGGTTAATAATAACTTCAAGATTGCAATTCATTTTTTTTGGCAAAGAACTGCCTCTTTTCCAGCCCGGCACCATCATCCATGCATCTAATGCGCCGCCAATTACAGCGCCTCTTTCTATAAGCGCTTTTATCTGTTCATCACTAAATTGCCGGTTGTGATTGACCAATGTGCGCACATTATTGTGACTTGCCCAAATGTGCCCGTTAAAGTTTTCCAACGCATGCCAAAAACTATCGTCACACAAGTGCGTGGTGTCTAAAATAATATTAAGACGCTCCATTTCTTTCAGCAAAGCTATCCCGTTTGCGCCCATACATCCTGTGGCATCCGTTCCGTTTGCATACCTTCCGGGGCCATAATGCGCGGGGCCGACAGCCCGCAAACCATAGTTATAAGCCTTTTCAAGATGTTTAACAGTAATCAAAGAGTCTGCGCCTTCAAGGCTTAAAACATATCCAATAGGTTTTGAGTCATGGGGTTCATTATTATTCCACAACGCCAGATGATTATTTAGCGAAGCCAAGTCATTAATTTGCACCATTTCACCTGCTTCCTCCATCGCTTGGTACCATGCAAGCTGACCTTGTGTCTGCGCCCACGCCTGCTGCGGAGAGTGCCAGCCGGGCAAAAAATTGTCCGGCGCAACATATCGCGCAATTTGGGTAGCGACAACCAACCCAATATTTCCCCGCCGCAACTCAGGTAATGAAACCGTTGCATTTCCCCTGTCAGGCTTGTCTGTCATTCCCTTTTCCCTCGCATTAATTTCGTTAACAGGCTTACTGAGATCACGGTTCCATTCCATCCCATTCATACTAAGATCTAAATGGGCATCTATTGTAAACATATTGGGCAGTGAATTTTATTTCTATTTAAACAACTTCATTTAGTATTAGGAAAGTGTTTTTATTAATGCTAATTCTTATTCCTAAATACAATGATTTTATCCTTATTTTGCTATAAAAGGTAAAAAGAATAATTTTCATTTGAAACAAGAGAAAGGAAATGCAGCTTTTAATTACAATGTAAATAATTATGGTAATTTAAATTATAATCAGCTGCTCAGGGCATTTCTTTAATCTTAAAATCTTTCCAGCGGACTTTTATACCGCCGCCCTCATGTATTTGCAATGCTATAAATCCTTCGCCTTTACCAATTTTAGCATCTTTTAAATATACCATTTGGTGACCGTTTAGCCATGTAGTAACCTGGTCGCCCGCTACTTTAATTTTCATTTTATTCCACTGCCCGTATTTTAAATATTTTTCATCTTCCGGTTTAGGTTTTATCAGCCAGCCTCGTCCGTACGATTCGTAAATTCCTCCGGTAAAAAGATTTACGGGCGCTACTTCTACCTGCCAGCCGCTGATTTTTATTCCTTCAATTGTTGAATGAAAAAATACGCCGCTGTTACCATTCGCTTCCTGCTTAAACTTCAGGATAAGAATAAAATTTTTATAGTTTTTGTCAGTACTGAGATAACCATACTGTTTGTCGGGGCCGCTTTCGCAAACCAGCTCTCCTTTATCTGCGTACCATTTTTCTGTTCCGTGAATAGTCCAGCCGCTAAGGTCTTTTCCATTGAATAATTTAGCAGAAGACTGAGCGCAAAGTATGGCAGTCACAAAGGATAAAAATAATACAAAAAATAATTTTTTCATTTGAATGGTTTTAAGGCATATAATGTTCTTTTCCTTATTAAAACTTCTGTCTTATTCTATTGAGGCAACACCACCGAAGGCAGAGCTGCATTGTCCGAAATAAATATTAACCCAGTTGCGCTAAAAATTTGGGCGCTTTTCTCGCCATCGTTGCCTGTTCAAAAGCGTACGCCATGCTTATTAACGCAGGCTCGCTATAAGCTGTTCCAAAAAAAGAAAAACCTATTGGCAGCTCATGCACAAAACCCATCGGCACAGTTATATGCGGATAACCGGCCATAGCAGCAGGAGATGAAAATGAAAAACCGGTATCGTAATCACCGTTTGCGAGATCTATGCAACAGGCAAGACCATTTGTAGTGCCGCAAATGGCATCCAGCTTATTTTGCTGCAACAGCTTATCTATTATTTGTCTTGACGAAGTTGATTTAACCAGCGCATCCTTGTATTCCTTACTGTCTAAACCACCTTTCTTTTCTGAGCTTATAAGTGTTTCCTGTTTAAAAAAAGGCATTGTTTCAGCTTCATGCTGATTGTTATATTCAATCACATCTTTCAATGATTTTACTTTTGCGTTGGCCTTTGACAAATATTTATTCAGGCCGTCTTTAAATTCATAGTGAAGTATACTGTTTTCGGCTTCGCCAATGGCATATATCGGCTTGACCACGTCCACTTCCACAATAGTTGCTCCTTTCTCTTTCAGCAGCGCAATCGTTTTATTCAACAAACTCACTACATCAGGATTCCCTTTAAAAAAAGATTTTTCAATACCCAGTCTTTTTCCTTTTAAACCATTTGCATCTAAAAATGAGGTGTAATCTTTTTGTGTGTTTCCTTTGCTGTGTTTGGTTACAGCATCTGCAGCATCAATACCGCACGCAGCTGCTAAAAGTATCGCTGCATCCTTTACTGTCCGCGCCATTGGCCCGGCTGTATCCTGCGTTGCAGAAATAGGTATGATGCCTGAACGGCTCCACAGACCTACCGTCGGCTTTATACCCACCAGGCCATTTATTGATGAGGGACTTACAATTGAACCATCGGTTTCGGTACCTATGGCAATAGCACAGAGATTAGCGGCGGCAGCCGAGCCTGAGCCGGCGCTGGAACCCGAGGGATTCCTGTTAAGGATATAAGGACATTTTGTTTGTCCGCCCCGGCTGCTCCAGGCACTGGTCGAATGCGTGGAGCGGAAATTAGCAAACTCACTCAGGTTGGTTTTGCCTAAAAGCACTGCACCTGCGTCGCGCAAAAGCTTTACGATAAAGGCGTCTTTCGAAGCTATGTTTCCGGCAAGCGCAAGAGATCCTGCCGTAGTCATCATTTTGTCGGCGGTATCAATATTATCTTTTATTAAGACCGGGATGCCGTGCAAAGGACCACGCACTTTTCCATTTTTCCGTTCGTAATCCAGCACTTCTGCAATTAGCTCTGCATCAGGATTAACCTCGATTACCGAATTTAACTTTGGGCCGTCTTTATCTGTTTCCTTAATTCTTTTCAGATACCATTGTGTTATTGATTTCGAGGTAAGGTCACCGCTTTGCATTTTTTGCTGCAGCTCATCAATAGTTGCTTCATTTAAATCAATATCTTTAAACAGAATTTTATTATTTCCATTTAAAGCATTGTTTTTGCCGTTATTGATTTGTGCTGTTTCTTTTGCTAAAGCAGGCAAAGTAAAACCTGCAAGAGAGCCATTTCTAAGAAAGTTTCTTCTGTTCATTTGCCGGTAAAAAGTATTAATATAATTTGTGAAGTTGTTTAAATTATGAAGATAATGACAAATGAATTTGCAAAAGTGTATAAAACAGCATTATTTAATAAATAAGCAGGAAAAACAGATGAGCGCTGGTAAAAGGTTTTTTTTGAATGCAACGATGACAGAAAGTGATTAAATAGCGGTAATTCCTGTGACGAACAGGGCTTGATTGAAGCAATTATATTTTTTCATAGCATGCTAAAAGCAGTATAAATGCAGAAGTTTATTCGGTCAAGCCATAATAACGCCCAATTAAATGTTGCGTGTTCGTTTTATTGTTTACTACTCAATATTCGAATTAAAGGTAATCTTCCAGGTAATTCCGAATTTGTCTGTAAGTATGCCATAATAAGAACCCCAAAATGTCTGATTCATTGACATTCCTATTTGACCATTAGTGGAGAGCTCATCAAACAGCCGATCAGCTTCTTCCTTGCTTTCGGTGCTAATGTAAAGAGAAAAGTTATTAGTTGATACCGGCTGTTTATAGATTTCGGTAATGTCACAGCCCATTAAAATTGTTTCTTTGCTAATTGGCAAAGAAACATGCATAATTTTGTTGTCTGCTTCGTGAAAGATTTGTTTGTCTGCTTGTGGCACATCTTTATACCGTACGTATTTAAAATCTTTACCAAAAACTGACTTATAAAAATTGAACGCGTCTTCACAATTACCGTTAAAAAAAAGATATGGATTCAATGTTGCCATAAATGTTTTTTTTATTTTATGAAATGAAAGATGCTTTTTTTTAATCTAAATTCTAATGTAGAAAGTCTTCTGAAACGGCGCACAACATTCTTATTTGACTCCATTATTATCTACAGCCATTACAGGCGTGGCGCCTAATCGTTTTATTACCTGCATTACTTTAATAGCGGTTCCTAAGTGTGAGGTGCTGTCGCCGTTAATTACGACGGATGGTTTACTGGTTTCTTTTGCAAGAAAAGTTTTCAGGTCAACCTCTAACTTTTCCATGGAGACTTTTTTTTGCCCTAAGTACAGATTTTGATCTTTATCTACAGTAATGACAACTGTCTGCTTTGATTTTGTATCGCTTTTTGCTTTGGGGTTAGAAACCTTTATCACATTGGGATTAGCTAATGTGGATACAATTAAGAAAAATAATAAAAGGATAAATAATATATCATTTAGTGCGCCGGTGTGCACTTCAGGATGTTTTCTTAATCTGTTTCTGATGTTCATTATATTAATTGAAATATAACTCTAACTTTTCATTATCAGGGGTGACTTAAAATACCTTTAACCACGCTGAACAAATACGTGACGGACAAAGATATAAAAGTTGATTCAGGTACTGCCTTTATTAACAAATCTATCTCAGTTTTTGAAATATGCAACCAGTCAGGGACATTAAGTTGTTTTACGAAAATTTAATTATGAGGCTAAATTCCCAATTTGTCTAAATTCTCCTGCTCTTCCTGGCCGGCTTCAATTTAGCACAACTGTTGTTACATAAAGGCTAAATGCCAACCCTCCAAAAAGAGCGATTTCTACTTCGCGGTTGATAAAAACAGAAACCTACTTTCGTTCTCTTTCCAGAAAAGTTTTGGCTGACAATTTGAAATCTTCTAGAGTAGTAAATTGTTTGTCACAGGTATTAGTTAACCTTGACCTGTCTTTTCTTGGTAATTTTTCAAAATCTTCATTTACAACCCACCCTCTGAAATTTAAATTTGCTCTTTGGTATTCTAAGCAACTGATAGTCGCAAGTCTTGCTTTAGCTACATCTTTGACACCAAATAAATAAACAGGGTGACCATTCGGCGAAAATGAATAGTCTGCTTCTAAATCATCCCTTTCCGGAATAGGCAACACCTTATCCTGTGGCTTGAACTCTTTCAATTCATTTTTAATAAACTCATCTAAAATTTCATAAAAAAGGTTTTCAACAACTTCTCTTTTAAAATATCGCATACTTCCAATCTTAGCATAAGATTGTGTTATATGCATTATATCGGAATAAACAGTAGCTGGACTTGTATCCAGACAAATATTTCCATTTTTTTCAATTAAACCATTTTCTGAAATTATTTTTTGAAGGATAGACTCTTTGTTTTCCGTATCAATATCATAAGAATAGGACAATCTTTGCAGAGTTAAGCCATAATCGCACAAAGAATATTTATTACCTTTAGAAACAATGAATAAATCTATCATATCTCCATCTTCATGATAAATTGGAAGATATAGCTGAAAAATTCCCGGTCTCTTCTGTTTAATAGAAAATCTTTCGTTGAAGTCTTTTTTTATATGTTGAATTATTTCTTCCATTACATGTTGTCAGCAATTTGGGCAAATAAATCAATTTGCCCACTTGGAGGTGGAAAATATTTTACCCTGTCGGTAGCATCTATATTGATACGCCTAATGTAAAATTGTATTGCATCTTCAATAGTTGAATAATCATTAGTTATATCAATATGACCTTCAGGTTTCAGCCCGTTATTAATTCTTTCTGCTGTTGACGTATGGATATGGCAACTTGCATGGTGCGGAATATTTTTAGTGCCTCCATGCGGACCGTTACATCTCAACAAAACTATTTTACCCTTTTCATCTATCGGACTATAACTTAATCCAATTGAAAAGTTTTCGATAAATGTCAAATTCTGTGTGATGAAACCACTGAAACTATGTTGTCCGTCTAAAGAAATAAGTGTAAACGTTCTTTTTTTAAAGCTTGACCGACCTTCTTTCATATCTTTAGGTGCTTCGACAATTATTTTTTTACAGCCAATAAGTTCCTCTATAATTTCATCAGTGATCATTATAGTCAAAAATAGTAAAATCAGTTTCTTTATCGTATTTTTTTATAAAATCACAGATAAGTGATCACTTTTTTGCAGAGGCTGCATAGAACCAAGTCACAGAAGCTAACCCTTGCAAGAAAGTGTTGCTTGCAGAGGCTTCTAAATTCCTTTACAAATAAAACTACTTCTTAAATACAATGTAAAACTTCTTAGCTGTACGAGCATTGTTTTCTTTTACTTTTATATCTTTAAGAAAAGATCAGTAAAAAATTAAATAATGAAACTCATTCGCTTCAGAGAAAATGGCAAAGTAAAACCAGGCATTATCCTATACGGTGCTTTTTATGATGTATCTGCTTTTGGTGAAGATTATAATGAGCAGTTTTTTGAAAATGACGGATTAAACAGGCTAAAAAAATTTACCGAAGAAAATAAAGATCAGTTGAAGGCATTGCCGCATGACATCGGTCTTGACAGTCCTGTTGCGCGACCTTCAAAAATCGTTTGCATCGGTCTTAATTATGCAGACCACGCCCGGGAAACAGGCGCACCTGTTCCGGCTGAACCGATTATATTTTTTAAATCAACTTCTGCTATCATTGGTCCTTTCGATAATGTTATCATTCCAAAAGGTTCAGTAAAATCAGATTGGGAAGTAGAGTTAGCGGTTGTAATCGGCAAAAGAGCATCTTACGTAAATGAAGCTGATGCACTGGATTATGTGGCCGGTTATTGCCTGCACAATGATCTTAGCGAACGGGCTTTTCAAATGGAAAGAGGCGGGCAATGGGTAAAAGGAAAAAGTTGTGATACTTTTGCGCCGTTAGGACCTTTACTGGCTACAAAAGATGAAATTGAAGATATTGATAAGCTCCGCCTGTGGCTGAAGCTGAATGACAAAATGATGCAGGACGGCACAACTGCTAATCTTATTTTTAAAGTCCCTTTTTTGGTTTCTTATCTCAGTCAGTTTATGACTCTGCTTCCGGGCGATATTATTTCAACAGGCACTCCGGCCGGTGTAGGGCTGGGCATGAAGCCGCAGCTTTTTTTAAAAGCGGGCGACGTAATGGAGTTAGGGATTGAAGGATTAGGCACGTCGAGCCAAAAAGTAACGGCCTATGCAGAAAATTGATGCGCACCAGCATTTCTGGAAATTTGATGCAGTAAGAGATAGCTGGATAACAAATGAAATGGCTGTTATACAAAGAGATTTTCTGCCCGGCGATCTTGAACCAGTTTTAAAGGAAAATAATTTTGATGGCTGCGTAGTTGTGCAATCCAGCCAGTCGGAAGAGGAAAATGTTTTTCAGCTTGCCAATGCTGCAAAATACCATTTTATTAATGGAGTGGTTGGCTGGATAGACCTGCAGGCTTTTGATATTGAACAAAAATTAGCTTATTATCATAAATTTGAAAAAATGAAAGGTTTCCGGCATGTGCTGCAGGGAGAAGCAGACAGGTCGCTTATGCTGCGTTCAAAATTTATGAACGGAATAAGCAAGCTGGAAAAATTTAATTTTACTTACGATCTCCTTATTTTTCCTGACCAGCTACAATATATTCCTCCATTTGTTTCCTCATTTCCCAATCAAAAATTTGTAATTGACCATATTGCAAAACCATTAATAAAAGACGGAAAAACTGCGGAATGGAAAAAAGAAATACAGGCAGTTGCAAAGCATGAAAATGTGTGGTGTAAAGTATCGGGGCTGGCAACAGAAGCTGACTGGAAATTATGGAAACCGGCAGATTTCACTCCTTATCTTGATACAGTAACAGAGGCCTTTGGCACAAAACGTATCATGTTCGGGTCAGACTGGCCTGTTTGTCTCGTTGCCGCTTCTTACCAAGAGACGCTTGGCGTAGCAAAAGATTATTTTTCAGATTTCTCCGGCAATGAACAGGAAGCTTTTTTTGGCGGAAACGCAGTTGCCTTCTATAATCTTTAAATAATTACTGTAAAAGCTTTTACCTGAAATTGTAATGCTGTAAGAAAACAAAGAGTATATTAGCGAACTTCGTACTGTTAAAGCAGGCTGAATGAGCCATTATTAACGAAATAATTTTTTATGAAAGCAATTATATTAAAAGAGCCCGGTGCACCTGAAAATTTGATTATAACAGAATTACAGGTTCCGGTTCCGCAAAAAGATGAAGTGCTGATAAAGGTGAAAGCAATAAGCATAAACCCGGTAGATGTAAAAACGCGCAAAGGGCTTGCTCTTTATAATACCCTAAAAGATGATGAACCGGTAATTTTGGGTTGGGATATTGCCGGCGAAGTTATAAAGGCGGGCGAAGATGTAACGCTGCTGGAAGCAGGCGACGAAGTATTTGGAATGATAAACTTTCCGGGACATGGAAAAGCCTACGCAGAATACGTAGTCGCACCGGCAGCGCAGTTGGCAGAAAAGCCAGAGCTGGTATCAACACAGGAAGCTGCCGCGGGCACACTGGCTGCATTAACGGCCTGGCAGGTATTGATAGACGAGGCAAAAGTGCAGGCAGGAGAAAAAGTTTTGATACACGCGGCCGCAGGCGGAGTGGGACATTTTGCAGTGCAGATAGCGAAGTATTTGGGTGCATTTGTGATAGGAACAGCTTCTGAAGCTAACTATGATTTTGTAAAAGAATTAGGCGCAGATGATTTTGTAGATTATAACCAGCAAAAGTTTGAAGACGTGGTAAAAGATGCAGACGTGGTATTTGATACAGTCGGAGGAGGCACCTCGCTTCGTTCTCTGCAGGCGCTGAAAGAAGGAGGCAGGCTGGTTGCCATTGCAGGCGGCATAACGGACGAAGTAAAAAAACTTGCTGAAACCAGGAAAATTAAAGCATCTTCTTACATGGTACATTCCAATGGTGATGATATGGAGCAAATAGCAGAACTGATGGAGGCAGGCACGCTGAAAGCTTATATATTTAAAGAATATTCTTTCGAACAAATGGCAGAAGCCCACCAGCAGATTGAGACAGGCAAAACAAGAGGAAAAATAGTGATTGTTTTATAAAAAGCATTATAAATAAACTTAAAAAAGTAAGTTTTATATTTAATAATAAGAAACATTCCGCAAAAGGGAATAATTAAACGCGGCGACCTGTAAAAAAGGTTTCTCTGTTTTGTATTTGCAGTATTTGTTTCTCTGTTGGTTTACATACCGGAATAAGCGGCAGATCCTTCATTTTGAGGTGTTTCAAAAACTCCTTCGTTTGAGTTTTTAATAAACTACCTCCTGGTTACCCGCATTTAGCGCAGGGGTTATCAACCAGACTGTACTATGTCCATTACGGTTTTAATAAATAACTTTTTCCCGTTCTGCAGCCTGCATGATTTAGTTGAAAATTATAGCAGGTGCATGCCTCACTTGTGTGCTCATATTCGTTTAAAATTAAACAAATGTGAGCAGAGGAAGCTGGCGGTATTTAGAATGAAAGCAGAATAACTTTTTTATAAACCAGTAAAATCGGGTGTGTTATTTACCCCTGGTGAATTATAAAGACATACTTACGTTATACTTCTGTGATATCTGTTCATTAAGATAAGCGTTCTTTTGCAGGCAGGCAGCAGATGGGTTTCTTCTTCCCGTATGATTTGTACAGGCTAATAAATCCTTCGCTGCAACAGTACTCATTTCTTTAAACCGGTAACTATTAGCTTAGCTATAGAAGCCACAAATTTTATTTATGAAAAAGTTACTTATTTTGGTTGCTGCCTTTACGTTAAGCGCAAGCGTATTTGCCCAGGACAAAATGGACAAAATGGACAAAAAAATGGATCACAAGATGAATCACATGAGCATGAAAAAAGATGGCATGATGATGAAGGATGGCAAGATGATGATGATGAAAGATGGTAAAATGATGATGATGGACAAAGACATGACGATAGGAAATGGCACAATGGTAATGATGGACGGTACTGTAAAAATGAAAGATGGAAAAACAATGACGATGAAAGATGGGGAAATGATAGATATGAACGGAAAAATGAAAAAGATGAAAATGGACAAGATGGAACACAAAATGTAAGAAACTTTAAATTAAGAGCCGTTTTTATAGTGGCTCTTAATTACTTTTCTCATCACTTTTATATTCTCCTCTTTTTTGCAGCCGTTTTGTTGCTCTTTTAGCAGAACCATGATGATCGTTATATTAAACGCTGCATTTTTTTTGAAAATTTGAGTAAAATAAAAGAAAGTTTAGCTAACCTCAATAACAGGTTCCCTGAATACGCACCGGCATTAACAATATAAGTCAGGATATAAATACAATTATGCGTTTTACTAATAAAGTTTGTATTGTTACCGGCGCAGGCTCCGGCATAGGCAGAGCTGTTGCCCAAAGGCTTGCTTCTGAAGGCGGCTTGGTTGCTGTTGTTGACGTAAACGGGAAAGATGGAAACGAAACAGTTAACCTGATAACAGGGCAAAACGGAACAGCCATCTTTATTAAATGTGATGTAGGTGTTGAAGATGAAATAAAACAAGCGGTGAGTAAAACAACAGATAAATGGAGCCGGATAGATGTATTAATAAACAATGCCTCTATGATGACCTTTAAAAAAATAGTGGATTTGTCATCAGAAGAGTGGGATTTGGTTATGCGGGTTAACATCAGGTCTGTATTTCTGTTTTGTAAATATGCCTTGCCTCATATGAATGGCGGCTCTGTTGTAAACATCAGTTCGGTACATGCGCATGAAACTACCGCCAATGTTATTCCTTATGCCAGCAGCAAAGGAGCTATGGAAGCTTTTGTAAGGGGCGCAAGCCAGGAATATCCTTCTACGCAGGCACGTTTCAATTGCGTGGCGCCCGGCGCTGTTGATACCCCTATGTTGTGGAATAATCCAAATGAAAAAAGCGGTGTTGAAAAACCGACAGGCACTATTGCCAGGCCTGAAGAACTGGCGGCAGCTATTTGCTTTCTTGCCTCAGATGAAGCGAGTTTTATAAACGGAACAACGCTTGTCGCAGATGGTGGTGTAACTACTCGTTTAGTTTAAAATTTTAAAGCGGATCAAGAGAATTTGTTTCAATAGAGTTTGCCAGGTTCTGGTTGGTTTGCATTTGTAAATTCAGGTATAAATGTTTTGATCAGAAACATCACTTTTTTAAAATTAGTCGTTAAACTAATTAAATTCTTACAATCTTTTTTATTTTTTTGTAAGGTTATGATTTGATCTGCGACAAAAGAAGAAAACATTCATTAATACTTCAAATTAATATATATGGTACCATCAAAAAATTTCGCAATAGTCTCCTTAATAACTATTGTCGCTTTTGGTTTTTTATCTTTTGCCACGGATGTAAATAAAGTTAAGGCTAATAAAGGATTTGCCGTTGTAGAGCTTTTTACATCTGAAGGCTGTTCGAGCTGCCCGCCTGCTGATGCTTTAATTGAGAAAATTCAAAAAGAAAGCAACGACCAGCCGGTATATATCCTTGCATTCCACGTAGATTACTGGGACCGCCTGGGGTGGAAAGATTCCTTTAGCAGCGCTGCTTACTCAAAAAGGCAAAACCAGTATTCCCAATGGCTTAACGCACAGGTTTATACGCCGCAAGCTGTTGTAAACGGCAGTAAAGAATTTGTTGGATCAAAGGAAGGGGCCATGCGCAGTGCTATTAAAGATCAGCTTCAGAAAGGATCATCAGCCGGGTTAGAATTAAGTGATATTAAAAGAGACGAAGGAAAAATTACCCTTCAATATCATGTGCAGCTTAAACCTGCTAATACTTCCCTGCTGCTTGCCCTGGTTGAAAAGAATGCGGTAAGTAAAGTGCTGAGGGGAGAGAACGGCGGCCGAACCTTGTCTCACGTGCAAATCGTGCGAAATCTGCAGACCATTCATCTTAACGGACAAAACAATGGAGCAGGAACATTGGAAATACCGGCAGGGTTGGACGGAAACGGACTGGAAGTAATTGCATTTTTGCAAAACAACAGCAATGGTGAAATTATTGCGGCAACAAAATCAGGGATATAAGAAGCCCCGGCCTAAAGGGAGAAATACAAATACATACGTAAACATTAATTATTGTTTCATAGCTCCCTTTAGGGCGGGGGCTAAATCTTGTAAGGAATGCAAACTTTCTGCGACTAAGTAAATATGAAAAAGATAAAGATATTAATCATACCGTTTTTACTGCTTGCATTAAATGCATGCAGCCAAAACCAGGCTCATTCCAAAACCGGCGGCTCCGAAGATACTAAAACCTATCCCGCCGCCAAACCTGACAATTACTGGAAAAAAGTGTTAACCCCACAGGCATACGAGATACTGGTTGAGAGAGGAACAGAACCGCCTTTTAAAAATCCTTACTGGAACAATCACAGGAAAGGCACTTATGTAAGCGCTGCTACCGGCATGCCTTTGTTCAGTTCTGATGCCAAGTTTGAATCAGGTACCGGCTGGCCAAGCTTTTTTAAACCAATTGATTCAAAAGCCATTAAAATAGTAACGGATAATTCTGCGGGCATGGTCCGGGATGAAGTGGTAGAAGCTGGTACCGGCTTACACCTCGGTCACGTGTTTGACGACGGGCCTCCTCCTACCGGCAAAAGGTATTGTATGGATTCTTATGCTTTTAAATTTATTCCCGCTAAATAATCAATTACTCTATATTATCATGAAAATAGTAAAGATATATTTTTTGAGCATGCTGCTGTTTTATACTTGCGCTAATGCTCAGAGCACAAATACAGATCAGTCGTTTGCCAGATTACCTCAACCTAAGCAAGGTGAAAAAGCAGCAACATTTGCAGGCGGCTGCTTCTGGAGCTTGTCTGAAGGTTTATCAGAACTGAATGGTGTAAATAAAGTGGTATCCGGTTATGCAGGAGGCACCACTAAAAATCCATCGTATGAGGAGGTTTCCGAAAAGTCAACCGGGCATGCAGAATCAGTGCAGGTGTATTATAATCCTGCTGTGATCAGCTATAATGCTTTGGCAGAAGCCTTCTTTTATGCTCACGATCCTACCACCCGTGACCGCCAGGGTCCTGATGAAGGCACCGATTATCGTTCCATTGCTTTTTACCGCAGCGCTGAAGAAAAGAAAACGCTTGAAGAGGTAATTACAAAGGTTAATAATGAGCATCACTACGGCAATGCCATCGTTACCCAGATATTGCCGTTTAAAGTACTTTATCCTGCAGAAAAGTATCACCAGGGCTATTACAGGCTGCACCAGGAAAGCTCTTACATACAGCATGTTTCTGTGCCAAAAGTGCTCAAGTTACGTAAAGCAATGAAAAGCAGATTAAAGCCTGAATTTCAACAAAAGACTGTATAAATAAACAAAATCTGACATTTACATTACATCAATTATCATGAACTTTAAAAAAACAGGTTACAATCTTGGCGTTATTGCTACCATAATCGTACTGGTATGGATCGGCATCTTAAAATTTACGGCAGGTGAGGCCATGGCCATAAAAGGTTTTGTCAGTCACAGTTTTTTAATGAGTTGGATGTATAAAGTTTTTTCTGATCAGAAAGTTTCTGACCTGATAGGCGTTTTTGAAATTGTGACAGGCATTCTTTTAATTGTTTCTTTCCGCAATAGTAAAATTGGAAAAATTGCCGGGTATCTAAGCCTGGTAATATTTTTAACCACCCTAAGCTTTTTATTTACCACACCCGGTGTATGGAAAATCAGCGAAGGCGTTCCGGTTACCGAATTTTTTGTATTGAAGGATCTGGCTTTTCTGGCAATAGCATTACAGATTATTGGCCATAGCTCTGACGAAGCTCACGTTGATATTACTAAAAAACGTGAACCCGGTAAATATTATGAAAAGGTGACGTCCTGAGAATAAAAAGCGCTTGCTGCAGGAGGATCAAAATAAATTGGGAAAGTCGTGGAGATGAAGGAAAAAATGTATGAATATTAAAAAGTAAACCTTTATACAGGTTTTTATCTAAAAACTATGGAAACTTTTTGAAAAATGTATATCGTAAAATTGCCTCTGCTAATAGTAAAGCAATTGCTGCTAAAAGCCATGGCAAAAATTCTTCTGTAAAACGTTCGTAAGCTGTTATTTTGATGTGAGACTTTTCGAGCTGGTTTATGCTGGCGTAGATTTTCTTTAAAGCTTCCTGGTCAGTTGCGTGAAAATACTGTCCGCCCGTTTCTTCTGCAATATTTTTTAATAAGCCTTCATTAAATTCAAGCTTCTTCCGGTTAGTCATGCTGCCATAAGGTGTTTGTACCTGTTCATCAATTTCCTTTTCTGAACCGACACCTATTGTATACACTTTTATCTTATAAAACTTTGCCATTTCCTTTGCAATATCGGGGGGAATTAAGCCACCAAAGTCTACGCCGTCCGTAAGTAATATAATAATCCTGCTTTTTGTTTTCTGGTCTTTTAAACGGTCAACACTGGTGGCAAGGCCGGAGCCGATTGCTGTGCCCTCTTCTTCAAGATAACCGCTTTTTATATTTTCAATCTGCGATAAAACAGTTGTCTTATCGGTAGTGATGGGGCAAAGTGTAAAGCTTTGCCTGCTGAAGATGACTACACCAATACGATCACCCGGACGGTCATTTACAAAAGCCTCCGCAACTTCCTTGGAAGCTTCAAGACGGTTGGGAGAAAAATCTTTTTCAGTCATGCTGCCGCTGATGTCAAAACAAAGCACAATGTCTATTCCTTTACCTTCGGTCTGCTCTTCTGCAAATTTATGCTGCGGCCTTGCAAGCGCAACAATTAAACAGGCCAAAGCAAGGCACCGGAGCATAAAAGGGAAATGCTGCAGCCAGGTTTTGAAACTGCGGATATCAGTGATAAAATGAGTGGTGGTAACCAACATGGACGCCTGGCGTTTCTGTATGTTACCGTAATACCACATGACCAATATCGGCAGCATGAGCAGCAGGCTCAAAGCTTCTTTATTGGCAAAAGTGATATTTTGAAACCATTGATAAAGCATTAAAACTATTTAGGTTGATAATTTGAATGAAGGTTTGAATGTAATAATGAAACCTTTTGAAGCATTATTCTAATTGCATTAACCGATGTTTCGTTTTCCTTTTCCGGCGGCAGGTATTTAGCAAACTTCACGGTATCCGCCAATCGCAAAAATTGAAAAAAAGATGTTTTTATCCCATTATCTACAGTCAAAGGCTGAAGATTAATCATCCATTCGTCTGTTGTCTGCTGCAGTGAATGCTGCTGCAGTTGCATGTTGAAAAATGTACGGCTGATATTATTTAAATCAGAATAATATTTTTTTACTTCAACAGGGTCAGAAGGTTGCGGGGCAGGCAGTTTATTTAATTCAGTCAGCGCCCATTCCAATGGAGAAACATTTCCTTTTACAGAAATATTGGAAACAGGTTCTTTTTTCTTTTTTACCAATAACCAATATATCGCTGCAATGGAAAGCAATGTGATAACTGCTATTATTGCTGTAATAAACCAATCATTTTCGGGCTTTACTTCTTCAATACTCTTAATGTCATTATAGTCCTGCATTTTAGAAACATCAACTGGCAAAACATCAATGCTCACCGGCAAAGTTGATTGCCTGACACCTGCAAGAGATAACGGGGGAAACTCCCAACGGCCGCTGTCGAAAGAAGTGAGGAGAATAGTTTGATAATAATTAGTATAATTTCCGTTTAAAACAGTATCTATTTTGCCTCTTTTTACAACCTCTAAATGGTTGAGGCTGTCAGGAAATCTGAACCATGTTATTCCGGCTTTTCCTTTTTCTGCAGACAATTTTAATTTTATCTGTTCTCCTATAAATATCCGGTCACGGTCCACTGCAGCTTTAACTGTTTGTGAAAAGATATCTGACTGATTGCATAATAAAATTAGCGCAAAAAAGAAAAAGGTATATAATTTATTGTTATTCACTTATGCCCTTCTGATAAAAAATTGTTGTAATAGTTTTACATAATCCTGTCCTGTTGATACCTGCAAAATATCAGCGCCTGCTTTTGTAAAAGCATTTTTGGCATCATTCAATATTTTTTGAAATTGCTGGCTGTATTTAATCCGGGTATAGGGATCATTTGTATTTAACAATACCATTTTTCCTGTTTCAGAGTCACGAAGCTGCATCAATCCGGCCTGCGGCAACTGTTCATCCCGTTTGTCATAGACCTGCACACCAATAACATCGTGACGTCGGGCAGCAATACGTAAAGTTTCTTTGTAGCCTGCATCGGCAAAATCACTTAAAACAAAAACAATGCTTTTATGACGGGTAGTGTTATTTAAAAACTGTAAGGCTTTCAGCACATCAGTTTGTGAACAACGGGAAGTAAAAGAAAGCATTTCCCTTACCATATATAAGACGTGATCGCGGCCTTTTTTTGCAGGAATAAACTTTTCTACATGATCACTAAAAAAGATTAATCCTGCTTTATCGTTGTTGGCGACAGCAGAAAAAGCAAGCACAGCACATATTTCTGTTATCAAATCTTTTTTACTCTGGCGGAATGTACCGAATAAGCTGCTGGCGCTTACGTCAACCAATAAATACACGGTGAGCTCTCTTTCTTCTTCAAACACCTTACTAAAAGTATGACCCATTCTTGCCGAAACATTCCAGTCAATAAATCTCGGATCGTCGCCGGGAGAATATTCCCTGACTTCTTTAAAAGACATACCACGGCCTTTAAAAGCAGAATGATACTCACCTGTAAATATATGATTGGTCAGTCTCTTGCTTTTTATCTCAAGCTCACGTACTTTTTTTAAAATGTCTTGTGTGGTCATTGTTTTAATTGAGCAATGAAGCAATTAAGGAACGGAAATTACATTCAAGATATCGTCAACTATTTTTTCGGAGGTAATATTTTCCGCTTCTGCCTCATACGTTAATCCTATCCGGTGGCGCATTACATCTTTACAAATCGCCTTAATATCATCGGGAATTACGTAGCCTCTTTTATGCATAAATGCGTGCGCCTTTGCGGCCAGAGCCAGGTTTATGCTTGCCCGTGGCGAGCCGCCATAACTTATTAAAGGCTTCAAACGCTCTAACCTGTATTTCTCAGGATTACGGCTTGCAAATACAATATCAAGAATGTACTGCTCCACTTTTTCATCCATGTACACTTGCCTAACCAGCGTTCTCGCCTGCAAAATTTCTGATGTGCTTACCACCGCATTTACCTGCGGTATTTGCATTCCCTGCACCTGCTGCCTTATGATCATCTGCTCTTCGTTTCGCGAAGGATAGCCTACCACCACCTTCAGCATAAACCGGTCTACCTGCGCTTCGGGCAATGAGTACGTGCCCTCCTGCTCTATCGGGTTTTGAGTAGCCAGGACAAGAAAAGGTTCTTCAAGCTTATGTGTTTCTTCACCAATAGTTACCTGTTTTTCCTGCATGGCTTCCAGCAGTGCGCTCTGTACTTTTGCCGGCGCCCGGTTTATCTCATCAGCTAATATGAAATTTGCGAAAATGGGACCTTTACGAATAACGAATTCATGCCGTTGCTGGTTGTAAATCATGGTTCCGATAACGTCAGCAGGCAGCAGGTCAGGCGTAAACTGAATACGGCTAAATTTTGCCTGGATAGCCTGCGCCAGGGACTTTATAGTCAGCGTTTTTGCAAGCCCCGGAACTCCTTCCAGCAATACGTGCCCGTTGCTTAATAAACCAATCATTAAACGGTCTACCATATATAGTTGCCCTACTATTACCTTCCCTAACTCTGCCCTGAGCCTGTCTATAAACACTGCAGCGTGTTGTATTTTATCATTCAGCAATCTTATATCTTCAGCCGTTTGCATGTAACTGTTTTAAAAAGGTGAAATTATAACAAAGGCCATGATTTCTCACGGCCTCATATTTTAATTAATTTAAAAATTATTTCTCGCGCTATTTATTATTTATGCTGTCTTATTCCTTTTAAGATCATTTTTTACTTTTTGACGGTATTTGCCAGCAACAATAAGCATTCCAAAACTTTCACCATGTTCTTTATCCAGGTGCTTATGATGCATTTTATGGGCCCATCTTACTGTTTTTACATAAGCATTATCACTGCGTGAGAATATTTTAAAACGCTGATGAATAATAATGTCATGCACCAGGAAATAAGCAGCTCCATACAAAGCTATGCCAGCGCCAATACTTACCATCCAATATACTCCCTTCAAGGTGCCAAATAATAATAACAAAATACTGGGAATGGCAAATATTAAGAAGAAAGCGTCATTTTTCTCAAAAAAACCCGGGCTTTTTGTATGATGATCCTCGTGCAGAAACCAAAGCCATTTATGCATTACATACTTGTGCGTGAACCATGCTACCAGTTCCATCACGCAAAAGGTGCCTAAAGCAATAAGAATATATATTATCCAATTCATAAAAAAAGTGCTTAACGCTCCAAAAAACAGGAGCTCAATAGTTAACAAATGTACTGCGAATTGGTTGTGCCTGGAAAAACTTAACAGCTAAAAACAGTTAAAAAGAATGAATGTAATGAAATATGATTTCCAACCCCAAGTTTTGTTTAATTTAAAATTTCTTTAAGAAAATGTATTGGTTTCAATTAATTTGAAAAGATTTGAAACCTTTTTCTGTACTTTTCCATGAAGTATGCTAATTATCATTTTTAACAATTAACAGGCATTTTCATTTATTATGCACTTAACACCAAGGGAGTCTGAAAAGCTTCTATTATTTCTTGCCGGGGAACTGGCGGAAAAGCGAAAAGCAAGAGGTTTGAAATTAAATTATCCCGAAGCCATTGCACTTATCAGCAGCCAGTTGCAGGAAGCGGCACGTGATGGAAAATCGGTAGCAGAGTTAATGTATTACGGAACTACTATTCTTACCCGTGAAGATGTTATGGAAGGGATTGCTGAAATGATTAATGAAATACAGATTGAAGCAACATTTCCTGACGGAACAAAATTGGTAACAGTGCACGATCCGATACGATCCGGTTCTAAAGGGTGAAGAGAAAAATGTATAACATAACATCAAAATTGTCTTGCCTCCCTCTCCTAAAGGAGAGGGACTAAGGGTGAGGTAAAAAATAAAACTATGATACCCGGAGAGTACATATTAGCACAAGGCAATATAGAGTGTAATGCCGGAAGGCAAACAGTAAAAGTTGCTGTGGTAAATACCGGCGACCGCCCCGTTCAGATCGGTTCGCACTTTCATTTTTTTGAAGTAAATAAACAAATGGCCTTAGACCGGGAAAAAGCTTTTGGAATGCGGCTGAATATTGCTGCAGGCACAGCCGTAAGGTTTGAGCCGGGCGAAGAAAAGGAAGTGGAATTAGTAACATTTGGCGGTATCCGCAGAATATATGGCTTTAATAATCTCACCAACGACGATACGACTTTGTCAGCCTTAAAAGAAGAAGCCCTGTCTAAAGCATTATCACAAAATTTTAAAAACACACCGGCATGAGCTTTTTTATAAACAGGATTAAGTATGCCAATATGTACGGACCCACTGCGGGTGATAAAGTGCGGTTAGCAGACACTGACCTGGTTATTGAAATTGAAAAAGATTATACAGTTTACGGAGATGAAAGCAAGTTTGGAGGAGGTAAAACTATTCGGGATGGAATGGCCCAATCATCAACAGCCATGCGCAAAGAGGGAGTGCTTGATTTTGTAATAACCAGCGTAATGATCATTGACCACTGGGGGATTGTAAAAGCAGATATTGGCATAAAAGACGGAAAAATTGTTGGTATTGGGAAAGCTGGTAATCCGGATACGATGGATGGTGTTGATGAAAACATGGTTATTGGTGCGTCAACCGAAGTACACGGAGGCGCAGGACTGATTGCAACCGCAGGCGGAATTGATACGCATATTCATTTTATTTGCCCCCAGCAAATTGACCACGCTTTGTTCAGCGGCGTTACTACCATGATAGGCGGCGGCACCGGTCCGGCTGATGGCACCAACGCAACTACCGTGACGCCCGGCGCCTGGAACATTCAAAAAATGCTGGAAGCTGCGGATGCTTTTCCCATGAATCTTGGCTTTCTGGGCAAAGGAAATTGTGCCACTGCTGCCCCGCTGGTTGAACAGATTGAAGCCGGCGTCTGCGGATTAAAAATACATGAAGACTGGGGTTCAACCCCTGCAGTGATTGATGCATCCCTAAAGGTGGCGGATGAGTATGATGTGCAGGTTGCCATACACACAGATACACTAAACGAATCAGGATTTTTAGAAGATACCATCAATGCAATAAACGGAAGGACAATTCATACGTATCATACAGAAGGTGCCGGTGGCGGGCACGCTCCTGATATTATTAAAGCGGCCATGTATCCTAATATATTGCCTTCGTCCACCAATCCTACGCGTCCTTATACGGTTAATACGATTGATGAACACCTCGATATGCTGATGGTTTGCCATCATCTTGATAAGTCTGTTCCGGAAGATGTCGCCTTTGCCGACAGCCGGATAAGGCCTGAAACAATTGCTGCTGAAGATATTTTGCACGACATGGGCGTATTCAGCATGATGAGCTCAGACAGCCAGGCAATGGGCCGCGTGGCTGAAGTAATCATACGCACTTGGCAAACAGCAGACAAAATGAAAAAACAAAGAGGATCTTTGCCTGAAGATGAAATAAACAAGAACGATAATTTCAGGGTAAAAAGATATATTTCAAAATACACAATTAACCCGGCAATTACGCATGGCATCAGCGAATATGTTGGTTCGTTAGAACCGGGAAAACTTGCTGATATTGTTTTGTGGAAACCGGCGTTATTTGGTGCAAAACCGGAAATGATCATAAAAGGCGGAATGATAATCGCAAGCAAAATGGGCGACCCTAATGCTTCCATTCCTACCCCGCAACCAGTTATTTATCGTCACATGTTCGGCGCTTATGGCAAAGCTTTATTCAATACCTGTGCAACATTTGTTTCAAAGCTTTCTATGGAAAAAAACGTAGTTCAGCAATATGGTTTGCAAAAAATGGTTTTGCCAGTGAAGAATTGCAGGAATATAACCAAAAAAAATCTTATTCATAATGATGGCACACCTGACATTGAAGTTAATCCTGAAAATTATGAAGTGAGAGTTGATGGAGTGCATATAACGTGTGAACCGGTGAGCGTACTTCCGTTGGCACAGCGTTATTTTTTGTTTTGACCTCATCCTAAATCCTTCTCCAACGGAGAAGGACTTTAAAACCGGAAGGGAATGCAAAAACTTTCGAAACTTTGTGCCTTTGAGCCTTTGTGGCAAAAAAATATAAAATGATTATAAAAGAAAAATCCGGAAATCTTAATTCTTACACAACCAGTAAAACCATTGATTGGGTTGAATTACAATGGTACGAAACCAACAAACGCATTTTGCATAAAAAATCTAAATCAGGCAAAGACATAGTAATGAAGTTTTTGAATGAAGCGCCATTACTGACCGATGGAGATATTTTATGGCAGGATGAAGAAAATATTATTGTTGTTGAGATACAACCTTGCGAAGCAATTATTATTAAACCTTCGACAATGCAGCAAATGGCTGCTGTTTGTTATGAAATTGGCAATAAGCATTTGCCATTATTTCAGGATAAAGAAGAATTACTGGTTCCTTTTGAAGCGCCGTTATTCAGGTTATTGTCGGCCGCCGGATATAATCCTGAAAGACAAAACAGAAAGCTGGTGAACGCATTAAAAACAACAGTGTTGCCTCACAGCAATGCAGAAAATAAACAAAGCCTTTTTTCAAAAATTCTTCAGTTAACTGCTTCATCTTCTGATGTCTGATACAGCCCTGTTAAGTCTTCTGCAACTTTCTGATCCGGCGCTTCCTGTCGGCGGATATGCGCATTCAAGCGGACTTGAGACGTATGTGCAGCAAGGAATTGTAAAAGATGCAGCAACAGCCAAAGAATTTATCACCGGAATGCTTTCTCAAAATCTTAAATACACGGATGCAGCATTTGTTTCGCTTGCTTATGATGCAGCAAAGCAGGATGATTTCAAAAGAATAGCAGTATTAGATGATGAATGCACCTCCGTAAAGCTGCCTCGGGAAATACGACAGGCAAGCCAAAAATTAGGGATGAGGCTGATAAAAATTTTTCAACCTGTTTGTAAAAATGAAATTGCTGCGCAATATAAAGAAGCAATAGACCAGCAAAAAGCAGTTGGTCATTATTGCATAGCTTTTGGTTTGTATGCAAATGCTTTGAAAATATCTAAAAAAGATGCGCTGACCGGTTTTTATTATAATGCCGCGGCAGCCATGGTTACCAACAGTGTAAAGCTCATTCCCCTCGGGCAACAGGACGGGCAGCAGATTTTGTTTTCACTGCAGCCACTAATTCATCAACTGGTTCAGCATTCCCTTCAGCCCGATGTTGGATTAATAGGTTTATGTTGTACCGGTTTTGATATAAGGTGCATGCAGCATGAACAGTTGTATTCGAGGTTATATATGTCTTAATGTTTGAATGTGGCATTACGATAAGGCCTTTTAATTATTAATAAGAATAACGTCTTGGCGAAGTTAATCTTTGTTGCCTCAGAGAGGCAAAATATTGGTAGAAAAAACAGTCATTAATTGTTTGAAGCTCCGTAGGAGCACGATATTCAATATGCCGCTCCTGCGGAGCTTTGAAAATCTTTGGGAAACTTCGAAAACTACTACCAATATTGAAGCTCTACGAGCTTTAAAAGCAATAAAAAAAACAATTCCGCCAACGGGTAAGAATAAGAATAATTCATATAAACTCCGCCTGTGTAAAAATTATTTTTTTCTGCATTTATATAAATCTTTACTTTCCGGTATTTACTAATTCTTCAAACTTTCTAAAGGTTTTAATAAAATTTTTCAAATGATAAAATACCTGTTTATATCTTTCTTCTTGTTTCCTTCTGCTGTTATGCAGGCGCAAACCAATAAGCCTTTGCCCGTTATTTTTGACACAGATATGGGCCCTGATTACGATGATGTTGGCGCCATTACTTTGCTGCATGCTTTTGCCGACAGCGGCAAAGCAAAAATATTAGCCACCATAGCCAGCACGAAATATGACGGTGTAGCTGCTGTTTTGAATGTTTTTAATACTTATTTCAAAAAACCAGGCATACCGATTGGCGTTCCCAAAGGCAACGCACTGACACTGAAAGACTGGCAGCACTGGACAGACACACTGATAGCAAAATATCCTCACGCTATAAAAAACAACGACGAAGCGCCTGACGCAGTAGAGTTGTATAGAAAAATACTATCCCGGCAAAAAGACAACAGCGTAACCATAATAACCGTTGGCTTCTTAACCAATATTGCCAACCTGCTTCAGTCCAAACCAGATAAATATTCATCTTTGTCAGGAAAAGAACTGGTAAAGAAAAAGGTAAAAAACCTGGTAAGCATGGCCGGAAAATTTCCCGCAGGAAAAGAATTTAATATAGAAAAAGATGCCGTTGCATCAAAATACGCTTACGAACGTTGGGAAAAGCCTGTCTTATTTAGTGGTTTTGAAATAGGTGAAAAGATAAAAACAGGTTTACCTCTGGTAAATAACAACGCAATACAAAACAGCCCTGTTAAAGATGTATTTGCACTTTGCCTGCCCATGGCAAAAGAGGATAACTACGGCAGAATGAGCTGGGATGAAACAGCCGTTCTGGTGGCAATAGCAGGATATGAACCTTTTTATACGTTAAAACATGGAACCATACAAATAGCAGCAGACGGCAGCAACACGTGGAATGATAAAGGAACAAATCATTATCACTTAGTTGAGGCACAACCGTCATCAGAAGTGGAAAAAGTGATTAATGAAATGATGATGCACCAGCCGTAGAGGTAAGATTATTTGTTTTGTCCTTATTACCTAAATTTTTACTGCGCTTTTTTTAACAACAAATACTATTATTTGAATTAAGACTGCATTACGTAACTTTAATCCTATGTCAATAGATATGCAAGAATTATTATCACTTTCCTCTGAAGAGAAAAGAGTAATTGCGGAAACGCTGTGGGAAAGTCTGCTTTTGGAAGATGAAAATGATAGCCTGACTGAAGACGAAAAGCAGTTATTGCAACAACGCTTTAATGCTTTTGAAAATGGTAAAACTAAATTGAACGATTGGGAAGAGGTGAAAGAGAGAATTATAGGCAACCGAAAATGAAAACCTATACTTACAAAGTAACAGACGAAGCAGAGTCGGATGCTAAGGAAATATATGAGTGGTACGAAAATCAACTGCAGGGATTAGGAGAACGTTTTCTTTCCCATCTTGAAAAAAGTTTTAATAAAATTGCGATCAGTCCTCTTGCTTTTGCAAATACAGGTTTTTTAGGTTTTAGAAGATTTGTATTTAGTGTCTTTCCTTACAAATATTTTATCTTTTAAAACAAGATGTTATCATCATCACTGCCATTATTCATAAATCAAGATCGGAACGTTATTGGAGAAAGAAATTGAAGAAAAGAAAATAATCAATTTATTAAACTTTTCATGTTTCCTTACTAAATGATTCCGCCGCTATTGACTTTCAGCTTCGAAATAAATTTTACAAAGCCTTTTTCTACAAAGACAAATTCTCCTCCTCCTGCCAACAATTTTCTAACTCGTTTTCTAATACTTTTTTAGTTTTTCCTGTTTTTTATACTAAAACATTTAGTATTTTTGTTGCTAATATTTCTTGCAATGAGTGACCGGGTGATGGAAAAGCTTTCAATACTGGCTGATGCAGCAAAATATGATGTTTCCTGTTCGTCGAGCGGCAGCAGCCGGAAAAATGAAAACAAAGGTTTGGGTGATGCCAAAGGCGTGGGCATTTGTCATGCTTATACCGAGGACGGAAGATGCGTTTCTCTTCTAAAAATCTTACTGACTAATCATTGCATTTTTGATTGCGCCTATTGTGTAAGCCGTAAAAGTAACGATGTTAAACGTGCTGCTTTTACTGTGCAGGAAGTGGTTGATCTGACCATAAATTTTTACCGCCGTAATTATATCGAAGGATTATTTCTTAGTTCCGGTATTTTTCAAAATGCCGATTATACCATGGAGCGGCTGGTAAGAATTGCAAAAAAACTTCGCCAGGAACATAATTTTCATGGATATATTCATTTAAAAGCAATTCCTGGTGCAAGCGAAGAATTATTAAAAGAGGCTGGTTTGTTTGCTGACCGCCTGAGCGTAAATGTAGAAATGCCAACAGAGCAAAGCCTGAAACTGCTTGCACCCGACAAGAACAGGAAAGATATGATTGCGCCAATGAAATACCTGAAAGGCGCCATTGAAGCGAACCGGGAAGAAAAAAAGATATTTAAAAAAGCGCCGTTATTTGCTCCCGCAGGGCAAAGCACACAAATGGTTATTGGCGCCACACCGGAAAACGATATGCAGATATTGTGGATGGCAAACCAGTTTTATGATAAAATGAAGCTGAAGCGGGTGTATTACTCCGGTTATGTGCCAATCAGCAACGACAACCGTTTGCCTGCCATCGGTACGCCTGTCCCTATGATAAGGGAAAACCGTCTGTACCAGGCAGATTGGTTGCTGCGTTTTTATGGTTTTAGCGTAGAGGAAATTGTGAATGAAGAACAGCCATTGCTTGATATGGATATTGATCCCAAGCTTAGCTGGGCGCTTCGTAATCTTCAGCTTTTTCCGCTTGATATTAATAAAGCTGATTTGTCTCTGATTATGCGAATTCCAGGCATTGGTGTCGGCTCTGCAAAAAAAATTGTTACTGCGCGAAAATTTAGCAAGCTTACCTGGGAGCATTTAAAGAAATTTGGAATTGCTGTAAACCGGGCAAGGAACTTTGTAACGTGTCATAGCGATCACTTCAGTATAAAAGACTGGATGCCGTTACAAATTAAAGAACGTATTCTGCAATCAGGAACAAGCAAATACAAACCTAATTTTTCACCTCAGCTTAAACTGTTTTAATGCAGTCTGTTATTTATGATGGTACGTTTGAAGGATGGCTCACAGCAGTGTTTGAAGTCTACGAATATAAATTTTCAGAAGTTTGCATAACAACAAGGGAACGTTTTCAACCGGATGTCTTTGCCAAACCTCATGAAATTTTTTACAATCAGGAAAAAGCGGAAAGAGTGTGGAAAGGCCTGTCGGCGAAGCTGTCTGCTGCTGCGCTAAGCCAACTATATAAAGCATTTTTATCTGAAGAAAACGGTATGGAAAACGTGCTGCTGCAATATGCACAATACACATTCAGCCAAAAGCAAACTATTGAAAGCGATTACTCAAATGCGGCAGTACTGACAGTCATTCAAACGGCGAGGAAAGTGTATCGTGAAAAGCACAGAATGGAAGCTTTTATTCGTTTTCAGCTAACAAAAGATGGTCTGTTTTATGCTGTTTGCCAGCCTGATTTTAATGTGCTGCCTTTGATAGAAAAACATTTTAAGAGCAGGTACGCCGACCAGCGATGGTTAATTTACGACGGCAGCAGAAAGTATGGTATTTATTACAATCTTTCTGTGGTAGAAACTGTTCAGCTATCTTTTAATGACAATACCAGTAACGGAAAAAATATAGAAATGCTTTTAGATGAAAAGGAATTACTTTACCAGCAGTTATGGCAGCAATATTTTAACAGTGTAAATATTAAGGCAAGAAAAAATACAAAACTTCATATACAGCACATGCCCAAAAGATACTGGAAGTATTTGCCCGAAAAGCAGCCGGAAAGATTTTAAAAGTATAATTTCACACATATTGTTTTGGATAAAAAGATAAACATGCAAAACAAATAATATGAAACATTGTTAACTTCTTGTAATCATTTTGCAATTTTTAAATTGCCTTTACAGGTTTGTAGGTTTATAATTTTTGATTGAAATAGCGATAATTTTTATCACGGAAAAATTTTATTTTATGGGAGTGTGGCGGCAAATAGGTGAATATTTATATATTAAAAAAAGAGATCCAAATGCTCAGAATACGCAATGGATGAAGTACATGCACGGCATGAACAGGATTTCTATTTTGATATTTTTAATTGCCCTTATTATTATGATTATTAAGTTGGTTGTGATTCCTTTGTTTCGGTAATTTTTTTAAAAGGTTTCAGTTTTCGTATTAAAAAAGCGTAAAAAATTTTATTGCGAGTGTTTTTTTTGTTTAATCAATTTTCTTTAAGTTTTCTCCGCTTCTTTCGAACAAGTATTGCCGATGGTGGGCAAGTTGAAAACCTCCGCATAGCAACCAAAGTGCAGTTGAAAAACTTTTGATGAAGATAAAAACAAAAAGCCAAATGGCAAACGTCCAGCCACACTATTGGCAATACTCTTGTTTGGCGTTCGTTATTTTCCAGTCTTAAATTTGATTGTGTAGCCCTGTAAAGGATAGCCTTCAAGATTCTTGAAATTATAGCCGGTTATTATCATTTCATATTCTGTATCAGGCTTCAAATCCATTTTAATTTTAAATGACTTATTGTTGTTTGTATACCCAATAATATCTGAAATAGGAAAGCCATCTTTTCCGGGTTGCCCATAATTAAATGAATGATGTTTTTCATTCATTGTTTGGCTAAAATTAATAGTCATTACTTTTATACTTGTGTCAACATTTTGAGAATTATTATCGAAGGGTTCAATAGAAACTACTTTGGGAAGTTTATTTTCATAATCAGCCTTTATAGTTGCAATTTTGTCTGCTGTTAATTGAAAAAAGTTTATGATTTCAGGATAAAAGTCATTGAATGTCTTATACTTCACTCTGTTTTTCTCATAAACCTCTAATAATGAAACAAGGTCTTTCATCCAAAGAAAGCCTGTATTAATTTGTGTTATCACTTCTTGTTTGGCTTGTTGAGTCGTTGAATCATTTACCATTAGATACCTGACTACAGATGCTCTTACCAATGACTCATTTATTAAGGTTTGCCAATCTTTATAAGCTTGATTCGCCATTTCTGTTTTCAATGTATCTAAAAGCCTGGTTGCACTGGTTTTAAGAATTTTATTTGTTTTATACTTATCTAATAGTGGATTTATAAATGAGTGATTAAATTCGTGAATGAGAGTAGGCAAATAATCATTTTCTTTAAATATCGGATTGCCTTCCTTATCAAAGGTCCAACTTCCCATAATAGCGGAAATTTGTTTTCCTTCCTTTGGAGAATTCGTACTTGCTCCATAATTTTCACCTCCATTACCGCAGTCAATTATAATATTAAACTTTTCCTTTGGTTTAAGACCATAGTACTGATAATACCAGGACTGATTGAAGTTTGATAATACTTCATTAAATGTGCTTAAAATCTTATTGTAATAAAACTTTTCATCTGCAAAAAATTGTTCTGCTTCTGACTTTATGTAAAATGCATTTAAAAGGTAAACAAATTGAGTTGCACTTTCATTTCTCCAACGTTTATCAAGACTTTGTACCCAGCCCTCTTTTAAAGTAAAAGTTCTTTCTCTGGATTTAAGATTTACAGCCATTGACATTACTGCATCATAACTTACTCCATATTTTTCACGTAGAGATTTAGCAAAGCTAATTAATGAATCACTTTTAAATCGGTCAAAATGAGAATGAATATCTGCGACATATTTAGATGTGTCATCGTCATTATATTCAGGATTGCCTGCTAACCGAAAAACAATACTCATTATTTCTGTTCTTTGGTCAATCTGTGGAATTAGAGCTTGTCCGAAAGTCTTTTCAATTGTAATAATTGTAAGAAGAAGTATTAATATTTTTTTCATACTTATGTCTATTAGTCGTCTGTCTGATGACGCCCAACTTTTTGTCTTTAGCATTATTCCAATATAAGTACAAGGCTTCAGTGTCAAGCAAAAATTGTTTTAGCCTTTCCATCGGTGGTTTAGAAAGCCAAATCTTCAACTGCAGCTTTTTAATATGTGGCGGTGTATCTGTCATACTTACATTAACTCAAAAGTATGTAATTCAGATTGTCAATCCTTTTATCAATATACTTCCAATCCAGGTATAGAGCTGTAAGAGTTTTAATGTCTTCCATTTGAATGTTGCTTTGTATCTTCTGTATCCCAATCAATTTGGAAAGTAACAAATCTTTTGCGGTTACAATGTAAATAGGTATGCCAAAAAAATCTGCCTGCACACGTCTGTCAAATTCTGTTTGACGAAAAGGCTCATTTTTGAGAATTATGAAATTTGCTCTGAAGCGGAAGCAAGATCTATAATATTGAACATACTTCTGTTTTTAACAGCATCATCAACAGCGTCAGCATCGCAATAATATCCTTCATTAAAATAATTTGTTAACGCATCAATATCCTCAGCTTGTAAATGAATAATAAAATCAAATCTCTTGTGGCTCTTGGAAGAATGTATATGCTCATTGCAACACTTCCTGATAACATATATCTGATATTATTCAGGTTTAAAACCTGATAATATTTTCAAGGAAACTAAGCATGGGTGACTATACATGAAAACATTCCTGCATAAGCTTTTCAGTAAAGCAATAAATAATTAGTAAAAAGGATTATTTTTTATTCTGATTTTGCTCTTTTTAACCTAACCCTGCACTTCTTTCATATTTACCGGATCCCACAAAATGATTTTTTTCTGAAAATAACTTTCATTACAAGCGAGGGCAGGAGCGGCGGCCCTGAAACCGAAAGCGGCATCTTCCACAACAGGTTTTCCCGTTCTTACAGAATCGAAGAAATTGGTAACATGGGCAAGGTGCTCATCGAAATCTTCGGGTTGCTTGTACTCAATATCGGGCTTGGTCGGTCTTTTCATTTGTTCGGCTGTCCACTTTTGCTTGTACTGATTATTCAGCGCGTCCTGCATTGCTTGGGGGTAAGTGCCTAATGCATCCCAGCCGCCGATGCCAGGCGCTTTTGGCATTATGCTGTGGTGAACCTTTAAGCCGCTTCCTGTTATTTCCATGACTCCTTCTTCGCCTACTAATTTTATCTGTTCCTGCCCGCCGGTGCCGCTTACAAAATTTACCTGCAGCGTAAGCTGAAAAGCAGGATGCTGCGGTGTTTCAGGATATTGCAGGATGCCGGTCATCACATCCGGCACGTCGCGCCCGTCTTTCCAGTAGGAAAGCTGGCCTGAAGCGAATATTTTGTTTGGTCCTTTAGAGTCTGTTATAACATGCGTGCCGGAAAGAAGATGTACAAAAAGGTCGCCTGCAACCCCGGTTCCGAAGTCGCGGTAATTGCGCCACCAGAAGAATTTTTTAGCATCGTAAGGTATTTTATGGGTACCGGCAATGTACCTGTCCCAGTCCACCGTTTCGGGCGACGCATCTGTTGGCATTGTATATTCCCATGCGCCGAGCGCATCCTGCCGGTCGTACACTGCGTTGACCATATTCAGTTTTCCGATTTCACCTGATTTGTATAATTCGTGCGCTTTGGCATACACAATGCTGCTGACGCGCTGGCTGCCGACCTGCATTGTTTTTTTACTGGCTTGTTGCGCCTGTACCACTGACAGACCTTCACTTATTTTATGTACCATCGGCTTTTCGCAATACACTGCTTTGTTCTTTTGCAAAGCATCTTTTGTTATTCGTGCATGCCAGTTATCAGACGTCGCAATGATTACGGCATCAATATCATTACGGTCAAGAAGTGCACGATAATCTTTGGTTGTAAAAATGTCTTTGCCATAGAGTTCCTTTGCATTTTCCAGACGGCCTGTATAGAGATCACTAACAGCAGCTAACTCAACTCCCGGTACTTTCAGGGCACTTCTTACATCACCATGGCCTTGTATACCAAAGCCGATCACACCGAGTCTTATTTTGTCATTAGGCGAAATTTTTTTATCGTACAAAAGAATTCTTTCTTCTGCCTTTTCTGCTGCCGCTAATGAGGCAATTGAGCCTGCGGCAAAAAATAAACCTGTGCTTCCGATTTGTTGTAAAAATTTTCTTCTTGATGACTGGCTGCTGTTTGACATGCTTTTAGTATTAACAGTGTTTAACTATAAAAAAAGTTTCGTTATAAACCGGAAGTTAAGAAATACCATTAATGAAAAATCAAATCTCTACAAATATTTGTAAAATTCTGATTTTTCAATGTAAGCTTTTAAAAAAATCTTTTGTATACCAAGTAATTGCTTAAGTTCGTTTAGTTCGGGTTTTTACACAGATGTTTATAAAATTAAAGTCATTATATGGAGTAAAAAGATTCTTTTTAACACTTGAAGCACTTATCATTATATCGCTGTCTGAATACGATAAGCTTAAAGCCTTTTTTAAAAATAAAAAAGGCATCTCAGATTGTTACATTTTCCACCGGCATTCCTATAAAATGCTTTTAAATCATTTGGTGTTTTTCTACCCGCACAACGTACCGCAGAGGACGGCTTATGGGTAGCAGTAGCTCTGAAAGCAAATTATTTTGTTCCGCAGGAATATCTGTGATAATGATACAATTTGGTATACCCAGGCAAATTTTTATGCTACAATTAAAAGAGCTATCCCACTAACTAAAAAGTCCTTTTACCTCTTCCCGAACAAAGTTTAAGTCCCTGTCAGAAGTCCAGATAATAGTTTTATGCAGCAACTTATTTAATGGCGCCCACCTGCCAGGCTCTTCATCAAGACTTATTACAATACTTTTCGTTTGTAATGCAGCAGCAATATGAGATACACCTGTACAATTTGAGACAAGAGCGGCAGCGCTTTTTATCAGTACCGCTACAGCGCCCAACGATGTTTTTCCCGCTGCATTTATTGGCTGATACTTCATATAATGTATTACATTTTCAACTATTTCCTTTTCCTCTCTGATTCCTGTAATTACAACCTGAAAACCCATTTCAAAAAAATAATCTGCAATTGCTGCAAAATTTTCAGGACTCCATTGCCGGCTAACACCTCTTGCACCGGGATGAATAATTACATATTCGTTTGGCTTAACCGGCAATGCTGCTTTTTCAAAATCTTCCATGTCTTTTTCTACTATTGGAAATTCAAGATCTGTCGTGTATTTTGTTATTCCCAGGGATTCCATCAATTTTAAATGACGTTTAATTTCATGAATATCGCCAGGGTATTCAATAAACAAATCTCCGTCAGGACAAAAATTATGTTCAGTATAAAAACCGGCAACATTTTTAGCCCCGAATAAAGCTGCAAGGGGATTAGAAATTATCCCGTTTCCCTGCATTTGCAAAGCCAGGTCAAAATGTTCCTGTTGAACGTTTTTTAAAAAATCCGGAAAAGCAAAGTAATCAACTGGTCGCTCAGGAAAACCGGGATAGCCTGGAAATATGATTACGGAGTGAAAATATTGCGGAAATCTTTCTGCCAGCATTTTTGCCCAGGGCAAGCCGATCAAAGTAATCTCTGCGTCAGGATAAGCATGGTGTAAAGCCCTTATTGCCGGTATAGCACAAAGCATATCTCCAATTTGCAATGCACGAAAAACAATAATTTTTTTTATATTTTCAAGTTTCATCAATAACTTCTGCTATTTTTATTGTAGAATTAATAACAAGAATCACTCTTTGATTCCGACTGCTTTTAGCTTAATTATTCTAAAAACTATTACTGTTCCTTATTTAACTTTATGCATTAAATCAGTTCTTCGCAAACTTATTATTATAAATCAGTAAATTAACTCTTATCTGCATGAATAATTTTAATATCAACCGCAGGCGTTTTCTTAAAGGCGCTACGGCCACTCTCGCCTTATCTGCTTTCGGCGCCAGCGGCATGGACATTATCAATCCGGTAAAAACACTTCGTGTCGCTTTAATAGGTACCGGCTGGTATGGTAAAAGTGATCTTTTTCGGTTAATCCAGGTAGCTCCGGTTAGCGTAGTTGCACTTTGCGATGTTGATAAGCACCAGCTTGCAGAAGCAGCGAAGATGGTGAGCCAACGACAAAAATCAGGAAAAAGCCCTCTCTTATATAACGACTACCGTAAGATGCTGTCAGAAAATGAACTGGATATTGTGCTTATAGGAACACCCGATTACTGGCATGCATTGCAAACAATTGAAGCGGTAAAAGCAGGCGCCCATGTGTATGTGCAAAAACCCATAAGCGTGGATGTGATAGAAGGGGAAGCTATGGTAGCTGCTGCACGCAAGTATAACCGTGTTGTTCAGGTTGGTAACCAGCGAAAAAGTACACCTCATCTTATTGATGCCAAAAAAAACATTGCAGATGCCGGTCTGCTTGGAAAAGTATCGCACGTGGAGATGTGCTGCTACTACCACATGCGGGCTAATGGTAATCCTCCCGTACAGGCTGTCCCTGATTTTTTTGATTATGAAATGTGGACGGGGCCTGCGCCTTTACGTCCTTATGACGGCTTGCCTCACATACGCTGGTGGCGTACTTTTATGGAATATGGAAACGGCATTATGGGTGATATGTGCATACACATGTTTGATACGGTACGATGGATGCTGAAGCTTGGATGGCCAAAACGCATCAGTTCTGCCGGCGGCATTTACGTTGATAAAGGAGGTAAGTCAAATATTGCAGACACTCAGTCGGCAATATTTGAGTATGACGAACTTAACTGTGTGTGGCAACATCGCTCCTGGGGCACACCGGCTGATCCTGATTATCCCTGGGCATTTACTCTTTATGGTGACAAAGGCACTTTAAAGGCCAGTACTATGATGTATGATTTTATTCCCGAAGGAAAAGGAGAAAAAATACACAAAGACGTGGTTTACGAAAAGGAAAAATATCCGGAGGATTTAAAAGAACCGGCAATAGAATTAAATGCTGCCCCGGCAACCAGATTACACATGCTAAATTTTTTAAGCGCCATTGATACCGGAAGCCGGCCGGTAGCTGACATTGAAGTTGGCCATATCTCTACAGCAAGCTGTATTATGGCTAATTTATCTATGAAAACAGGTCGCCCGATTATCTACGATCCGCACAACCGGCAGATAGTAAATGACCAGGAAGCCAATAGTCTTCTCCGGCGACCGTATCGCCAGCCGTGGGTTCATCCTGAACCTCTTACCGTTTAAATCATAAATTTATTGATTTTATGATGAGGAGCATTATAAAAACAAGCTCAAAAAATAATTATAGCGCAAATCTGCATTGAGATTAGTAAAAACAGAATTATACATTACCTGCTTTTATAAGTAACTCTTAAATACATAGTAACCTCAAATTTTTATCACAATATTCAGATAAGAATAATGAACAGACGTAAACTTCTAAAAGCATTAGGCGTAACAACAGCAGTATCTTTTTTGCCACGCCTAAGTGTAGCTGATGAAACTCCCGAACCTAACGCTTCGTTTACTTATTGTCTTAATATGGCAACTATTCGCGGCCACAATCTTGGTTTTATAAAGGAGTTGGAAATTGCTTCCAAGGCCGGTTTTAAAGCTGCAGAAATCTGGATGGACTCTTTACAAACTTATCTTCATAATGGCGGCACAGTCAAAAATGCCAAAAAACGTCTTGATGATTTAGGCATTAAAGTTGAAAATGCCATTGGATTTGCAGAATGGATTGCAGAGAATGAAGCTACGCGAATAGCAGCGCTTGAGCAAATGAAACGGGAAATGGAGATGCTTGCGCAAATAGGCTGCTCACGAACAGCGGCGCCCCCGATGGGAGCTACAGGCACTCCGGTTCTTGATTTAAAAAAGGTGGCAGAACGATATAGAACTATTCTTGAATTGGGTGATAAAACAGGTGTAGTTCCACAACTTGAAATGTGGGGTTTTTCCAAAAATTTAAGCAAGGTAAGTGATGTAATGTATGCAGCCATAGAAACCGGCCATCCTTCTGCAAGAGTTTTGCTTGATATATTTCATTTGTATAAAGGAGGTTCGAGCATAAATACTCTTCCCCTGATCAATAATTCAGCTATCGAAATTTTACATGTCAATGATTATCCTGCAAACCTGTCCGCTTCCGCTATTACAGATGCTGACCGAATATACCCCGGAGACGGAGTGGCGCCCATTCGACGTGTTTTACAAATTCTTAAAAGCGCAAAGCGACCCTTGATTATTTCCTGCGAAGTATTCAACAAAAACTACTATAGTCAGGATGCATTACAGGTTGCAAAAACAGCCTTAGCAAAAATGAAGGCAGTAACAGCAGGAATTTAGATTGTAAAACTTTATAGTGTGTTTTACTTCAAACTATACATAAGGTAATATTCCTGAACCGAAAAAAACTTCTTAACTTATATCTTTATAATCAAGCATTGCATTTACAATATAACAACCTCTTTTCGCCCGTTTAAATAATCTCTTATTATAAGGGTTATCCCTGTCTGCTTCATGACTCGCCAATACTGAATTAACATACGATCTTTGCTTACGATAAGCAGGCAATATCTCCTCAGGTATGCATTCTACAAACTTCATTACATCATCCATTGTAAACACTCCTTTTATAACATCAGGCCGGGTTATGCCTTGAAACTTCACGGAAACTTTCTCCGCCTTTTCCTGTTCTATACAACGCATACATATAAGCAGAAAAAATGCCATGGAATGCGAGCTGATATTTAACCTGCGCCTATTTTCCTCGACAACAATTGATGAAGGTCTTACTACATTCCAATATTTGATAAGAGTATCTTTACCTGCTGCAAAAGTGTGACGATAAATTATATTTTTATAGTAGCCCTGCAACAAATAATCCAGCGCCAGCAATCCCTTTGCATCATGTGTGTTTATACCTGCTTCTGATTTTAGCAGCAGTTCCGCCACTGCATCCTGGCCGTGATGGAGAGCTATCATAAGACCTGTAAGGGAAGTATCGGGAGCGGCAAAATCAGGCCCATATTTCTGCACTACCCTTTTTACATCTTCTTTGCGGCCCAGGCGACAATTCTTTGCATATTCTTTTCCATCGTTGCGCAATTCCTTCATGTATTGCATTGCCCGCTGAAGCTGTAGTTTAGCTAACCGGTCTATCCATTCTGTTTTGTGATGTGAAAGAGCATATTGAAATAATTGCTTTCTTTCTTTTTTTACTTCATGTTCTTTTTTTGCAGGATCGAGTGCAAGTAATTTTATCTGTTCTAATTGTTCATCGCTAATATATTCATAGCCTAAGTATTTGGCTCTTATTTGTTCGGCCTGCTCATGCTTACCCTGCTCTTCGAGGCGGCGGGCTTCCTCGATCCATTCGTGTTTGTCTGATTTTTGCTCAGCAACCTGCAGCGGCTTTGTCATTTCTTTCAACGCCAGCAATTCCAGCGCAGCGTGATTAACCTGCTTTTCAAACAGATAGATGTTTTTAACAGACCTGGTAATAGCTACATAAAAAGAGTTGATATAAAACTTATATACTTCCGCGTCTTTATCACTTTTATCAGCAGGGCGGGCATATTGCAAAGGGTCGTCCTGCAGATCTTTAGCATTTACACCATTAATAATCTCTTTAAACTCGGCAGGATTCGCAGAAATAAAATTAAGCAATATCACATTTTCATATTCAAGACCTTTTGCTTCCTGCACAGAGAAAATAAGCGGTGTTTTAAAATATCGGCGTGCTTCTTCTTTCAAAGAATTATCAGCAACAATTACTGCATAATGAGTAGAGTTTTGAGTCTTACGGTTCAACTCGCCTTTCACTTTATCATCATCCTGCATCAGCAGCACTTCGCCCTGGTGAGCAGAAATGGTATTAATGAGATAGTTGCTTTCTTTATCAATCGAGCCAAAACGAAGATTTTTTATTTTAAGTAAAGTATTTGACAACTGAACTACCTGCGGCGAATTGCGGTAATTTGTTTGGAGAATTTTAACCTGCCTGTTATCAGTACCATGCTGGTAGAGGTAACTTTTAATTTTTGACCATGAAAAAAAATTAGGATGAACAATCTGATTACTGTCGCCTGTAAGGATAAAATTTGAGTTGTTGCCAAGTGATTGCAAAATACATTTCAACTGTATGCCTGTAATGTCCTGCACTTCATCAACCATTATGTAGTCGTACCGTGGCTTTACAAGTTGCAGGTATTCAAATGAAAGCATATTACTGTCGTAATAATTATTTTCTTTCATCCATTGCAGGTATTTGGTAAACAAGGCGTACACCTCTTCCCTTTTGTCTGCAGTAAAAATGGATTGCTTAATTCCAAGAGCCAGATATTCTTCTCTGCTTAAAAAAGCTGCGTGCAATGGTGATCCTGTCAACACACCTTTAAACTCTTCGAATACCCGGTATGGTTCATTTATTTTCACATGTTGCGCATGCCTGTTAAACCATTGCTCAAACGCCCTGAAATTAATTTCTTTGCCTTCAGGTATCTGCCATGATTCTAAATACTGGTTAAAAGAAAGGAAGTCCACTTCGCTGTCTTCATTTTCATAATCGTTTGAAAAATATATTTTACGTGCGTTTTCTACAAGATAGTTGCTGAGAGAAATATAGGCTACATTGCCTTTAAGCTGTTTCAATTTTTCTAATACCAGTACCGTTTTGCCGCTGCCTGCCGACCCAATGATAATCAAAGGAGGATGAACCTGAAAGATAACCTGTTGTGTATCATCGAAAGAAATAAACTTATTGAGCACGTGAATGCTTTGCCCGGATTCATTTATATAATTAAGGTGTTTTATTTCGTTTTGCGGTATATCTTCCAGGTGGGTCAAAGGCTGCAGATCTTCTTCAGGCGGTTGTTGTGCGCCTCTCAAAAATCTTGATTTTGCATAATCATGATTTTGTATCACCTCCAGCAGCAGCAGGTATTTTTTTTGGTTATAAGATATAAATGTAAACAGCAAACGATCTTTAATATTGAGCCTGGCACGGTAAAACCCAACATTGTTCATTTTACGCACGTCAGCACTTTTAAAGTCACCTTTGCTTAACTGCAGCAAAACCTTGTCAAAGTTTTTCTGCACGCTCTTGCTGTCTAACTGATTGTAAAATAATATAGGAAGCATTAAAAAGAAACGATTAAATGATTATTTATATTAAACGGCAAATATAAGATGACCTGATTGAGAATATAAATAAGTGTATTGGGCGTACATATAAACCGGATTAAAAGAGGTATTGTAAATAGTCAGAAAACATTATCACTTTGACAAATTAGAGGAAGAATTCAAAATACGGAATTATTTATATCTTTTGAAATACTGCAATACTATTTGCAGCAATCCATCCGCTCGTCCATGCATGTTGAAAATTAAAACCACCTGTTACTCCATCAACATCTAATATTTCTCCTGCAAAAAATAAATTTGGAATTATTTTACTTTGCATGGTATTGGGATCAACTTCGCTTAGTTTAATGCCTCCGCATGTGACAAATTCTTCCTTAAAAGTTGTTTTTCCTTTGACTTCAAACTCCTGTGCCGTCAGATTTTTAATCAGTTTGTTTTGTTCTTTTGCAAGTAATTCCGCCCAGCGCACATCTTCTTTTATCCCGCTTTCAAATAACAAATATGCCCAAAGGCGATTTGGTAAACTAAAAGGATTACGATTAACTATTTTTTGTATTGAATGGTCATTTCTTATAACTGGCCATTTATCACGCAGTGATTGTTCGTTGTAAGAAGGTACCCAGTTGACGATAAGTGTGAAATGATAACTTTTATCAGCAAGTTCTCTTGCTCCCCATGCTGACAATTTTAATATGGCAGGTCCGCTCATTCCCCAATGCGTTATCAATAACGGTCCTTCGTCTGATAACTTACTTCCAACAATTTTAACGGATGCTTTTTCAACTGAAATACCCATTAATCCATTTATTGAATTGCCAGGCATATTAAAAGTAAATAAAGATGGCACCGGTTCTTCAATAGTATGTCCTAAATTTGTCAGCCATTCAAACATGCTGCTTTTAGAGTAACCGCCGCATGCTATGCATATAAAGTCAGAAGTAAGAGTTCCTGATCCTGCCAAACTGAGAATAAATTTTCCTCCTTCAGATTTTATACTCTTTACTTCAGTATTCATCAATATCTCTATTCCATATTTATTTGCTTCTTTTAAAAAACAATCAATAATGGTTTGAGAACTGTCTGTAACAGAAAACATCCGGCCGTCTGCTTCCGTTTTTAACTTAACACCTCTTTCTTCAAACCAATCAATACAATGAGTAGTGTTAAATTGATAAAAAGTTTTTTTGAGAAAATTCAGACCTCGCGGATATTTTTTTACAAGTACAGGAATTTCAAAACAAGCATGAGTAACATTACATCGTCCGCCGCCGCTTATTCTTACTTTAGATAAAAGTTTGCCGGTTTTTTCAATAATAGTAACTTTCAAGTGAGGATTCGCTCTTGCTGCATTGACCGCACAAAAAAATCCTGCAGCTCCCCCGCCTATCACAACTAATTGTTTACCCTCTAACTCCCTAAACTGGGAATTAAGCGAATTATTTTCTTCCATTTCTAATAAAAACCCCTTTAAAGTTTGAAGCTAATAATAATCAGCACAAAGATTACTGTTAGCTTTTTCGGCTTCTTCAATTTCTTTAAAAGAAGAAAGAATATCTGCTTTACCTTTTCTTACACAAACATTGTGTTCGTAGTGAGCAGAAGCCTTATGATCTTTTGTGCGCACTGTCCAGCCATCATTATCATAAAAAACATCCTTTGTTCCGAGGTTTATCATAGGTTCGATAGCTAATGTCATTCCTTCTTTCAGTTTTGTACCGTTTCCTCTCTTACCAAAATTTGGAACATTCGGATCTTCGTGTAAGCTTCTCCCTAATCCATGGCCCACTAATTCTCTCACTACCCCATAGCCGTATACTCTTTCTGTGTAATCCTGTATGGCATAGGCAATATCACCAATCCTGTTTCCCTGATGTGCTTTTTCTATTCCTTTGTAAAGAGATTCTTTAGTGATTTTCATTAATTTTATTACTGCTTCTCCAGGGTTTCCGACAGCAAAAGTATATGCACTATCACCGTGAAAACCATTTTTAAATACCCCTAAATCCACAGAAACAATATCTCCTTCTTTCAAAACATCATTAGTCGGAAAGCCATGCACGACTGCATCATTTACAGAAATACAGGCAGCATAAGGGTAACCGCGATAATTTAGAAAGTTAGGAACAGCTTTGTTATCCCGAATAAATTGTTCCGCTACATTATTAGCCTGCATTGTTGTCACTCCGGCTCTCAAAAATTTTGCTACCTCCGCAATGACTTTTCCTACCAGAATGCAGCTCTCCCTCATCATTGCAATTTCCGCCTCGGTTTTATAAAAAATCATATTTCTTATTCTCGACATTTCATAAATAAACCTGCCGGAAAATTAATTCTGACAGGTTTACGATTTATTTTTAAAAATAGTTAAGCAGATGCAGTAGTAACTGTCTGTTGTCTTCCCTGAATTCTTCCGCTATTCATCAACCCATCGTATTGCCGCATCATCAAATGAGTTTCGATTTGTTGAAGTGTATCTAAAATAACGCCTACCATAATCAATAATGAAGTGCCCCCAAAGAATGAAGAAAAGGCCGAAGTAACACCTAATCTTTGGGCAAAGCCGGGAAGTATACCGACTAATGCAAGGAAAACCGCACCAGGCAAAGTAATTTTATCCATAATTGATCCGATATAGTCTGCCGTAGGCTGGCCTGGTTTAACGCCTGGTATAAAACCATTGTTACGTTTCAAATCTTCACTCATCTGTTTTGGATTAAAAATGAGTGCAGTATACAGGAAAGTGAAAGCTATCACCATCACTGAATATACAAGCATATACCAAAAGTTACTATGATCTCCAAACACTTTGGCAACACCTTTACCACTTTCGGTAAAAGAAAATAAAGTAGGCAAAAACATAATTGCCTGGGCAAAAATAATAGGCATCACTCCGGCCATGTTTACCTTCATAGGAAGGAATTGTCGTGCTCCTCCGAATTGCCGGTTACCTACAATTTGTTTGGCATAATTTACAGGTATTTTACGAACACCCTGTACAAGAATAATAATGCCCATTATTATTGCTATAAAAATCGCCATTTCAATAAGAAAAATTAATAATCCGCCACCACCACGTGCCTGCTTTGCACCAAACTCCTGTATGAGCGCTTGTGGAAGACGTGCAAGTATACCAACCATGATGATGATTGAGGTACCGTTGCCCAAACCTTTGTCCTGAATTTTTTCACCTAACCACATCACAAATAAAGTACCTGCAGTAAGTGTAATGATAGTAGATAAAGCAAAGAAAGGCTTGTATGCAGGAATAATAGCTTCGGCATAACCGGGACCATTAAGATAAGCAACATAAGCGCTTGCCTGAAATGCTGTAACGATCACTGTAAGGTAACGAGTCCATTGGTTAATTTTTTTGCGCCCGCTATCTCCTTCCTTTTGAACCTTCTGCAACTGCGGAACAAGAATAGTCATTAGCTGCATAAAAATAGAAGCAGAAATATAAGGCATAATTCCTAATGCCAATATTGAGGCCTGGGAAAATGCCCCGCCCGCAAAAGTGTCAAATAACCCAAGTAAACCATTATTGGAAGCATTTGCCTGAGCATTAGCTAATAAATTAGGATTTAAGCCTGGTAAAACAATATGCGTACCTAAACGGTAAGTAAATACCAGAGCAAGGGTAACTACTATTTTATTTCTCAGTTCATCTATTGACCAGATATTTTTGAGAGTTTGAATAAATTTTTTCACTTGATTGAGTTGTAGGTGTTAATCTCGGTAAAAGCCAAAAAGACGCATCAAAGATGCGCCGTACAAATATCGTTAAAATTATTTGATAATTTCAACACTTCCACCAACAGCTTCGATTGCGGCTTTTGCTTTTTCACTTATTGCGTTAACTTTAAAGGCAACGGCACTTTTTAGCTCACCATTTCCCAGTATTTTAATTAGATCTGTCTGGGCGATAAAACCGTTAATATATAAATTATCAGGGTTTACTTCTGTAAAACCATACTTTTCAATAATATTATCTATCTGACCAAGGTTAAGTACTTTGTATTCTATACGATGATGATTCTTAAAACCACGTTTAGGAATACGACGTTGAATAGGCATCTGACCACCTTCATGAGCCATTTTGCTCTTATAACCTGCCCGGCTTTGGCCACCCTTATTACCTTTTGTTGAAGTTCCGCCTTTACCGGAAGCTTCACCCCGACCAATTCTTTTCTCTTTATGAGTGGCACCTATTGCCGGTCTTAATGTATGTAATTTCATCTTTATTAATTTTTACTTAACGGGGTTAATTCCCCTCGCATATTGATTTAAAATTGTCAATTTGACGATTAGGCTGCTGCTGCTTCGTTAACTGCTATTTCTACAGCAGGCAGCTCTTCTACTTTTAAAAGATGACCTGCTCTTCTGACCATACCTAAAATTTGCGGGGTAGCTTCGACCTCTACATTTGCATTCATTTTTTTCAAACCTAGTGCAGCTACTGTTCTTTTTGCTGTTTCCGGTCTGTCAATAACACTTTTTATCAGTGTAATTTTTATTCTTTTCATAATTAAGTCATTTTATTCATGAGTCACTTAAGCATTAAGTCATTGGAATGCCTCTCCTGATTGACTATTAACTTAATGACTAATGAGTGTTTTTACGCGCTAAAAACTTTCTTTAGATTGATGTTTCTTGTTCTGGCGATGGTAATAGGCTCTCTTAATAAAGCTAAAGCTTTAAATGTAGCTTTAACAACGTTATGAGGATTAGCAGAACCAAGACTTTTAGCTAATACATCTGTTAAACCAGCACTTTCAAGTACTGCCCGCATACTTCCGCCGGCAAGTACCCCAGTTCCATGAGCGGCCGGCTTTATAAGTACTTTTGCCGCGCCTTCTTTGGCAAGCTGATCATGCGGAATAGTGCCATGCATTATAGGAACTTTTATAAGATTTTTTTTAGCATCTTCGATACCTTTTGTTATAGCTTCCTGTACTTCTTTGGCTTTACCTAAGCCATGACCAACTACGCCACCGCCGTTACCGATAACTACCAGAGCGGAAAAACTAAAAGTACGTCCCCCTTTAGTGGTCTTTACAACACGATTGATAGATACTACTTTCTCTTTCAGCTCCAGGTCTCCGCCTTTTACTTTATTTAAAACTGCTTTTGACATCTTATAAGATCAAAATTTAAAATTCATTGATTAAAATTGAAGTCCGCCTTCTCTTGCACCATCAGCCACTGCTTTTACCCTGCCATGATACAGGTTGCCACCTCGGTCAAAGACGCACGCAGTAATGCCACGCTCAACAGCTTTACGTGCTATTGCAGATCCGACTAATTTACTTTTCTCTACTTTAGGGGCTTTTTGTGCTGCTATGTCTTTTTCTCTTGAAGAAGCCGCAGCCAGTGTAGTACCGGTTGTATCATCAATAAGCTGAGCATAAATCTCTGCATTGCTTCTAAAAACAGAAAGTCGAGGCTTAGCAGTTGTGCCTGATACTTTACTGCGTATCCGGTACCTGATTTTTTGCCTTTTTATTAATTTATCCATTTTATTATAATTTATCCCGATACTGCCGGGAAGTTTTTAAGTCATTAAGACACTAAAAAATTTCATGTGCAGGATCATAACTCATTACTTGAGGACCTACTGACTCATCAACTTATTTACCAGCAGCTTTACCAGCTTTTCTGCGAATAAATTCGTTAGTATATCTAACTCCTTTCCCTTTGTAAGGTTCAGGTTTTCGCAGGCTCCGTATTTTAGCAGCAACAGCTCCTAAAAGTTGGTTATCGATACTTTCAAGGTTTATTTTTGGATTTTGTCCTTTTTCTGTCACTGTAGCAACTTTTAATTCCACAGGAACATCGAAAATGATATTATGAGAATATCCTAAAGACAAATCCAGCGTATTACCTGTATTGGTAGCTTTATAACCAACGCCTACTAACTCCAATTGCTTTGTGAAACCCTGCGTTACACCTTTAACCATATTACTAATCAATGATCTGTACAATCCATGCATTGCACGGTGACGTATCTGATCGGTGGGGCGTGTTATTAAAACTTCCTTCTCGTTTACTTCAACTTTGATATCTCTGTCGATTGTTTGAGTTAATGTTCCTTTCGGGCCTTTTACACTAATGACGTTATCACCACTTACTGACACCGTTACGCCGCTTGCTAATATAACCGGTTGCTTACCTATACGAGACATAATCTTTTTATTTAATTCTATTTTAAAAAACTTGCTGACGGGTCAGTCTGAGTATAGGACGAGTTAAAGTATCAGAAATTTATCTCACCATACTCCTTGTAAATCCACTTAATCTTGGTTCTTTAATAAATATAACATAAAACTTCACCACCTACATTCTGAACTTTTGCTTCTTTATCTGTCATCACCCCCTTAGACGTTGAGATAATTGCTATGCCCAGCCCGTTTTTCACCCGCTCGAAATCAATTGGTTTTGAATACTGGCGTAAACCCGGACGGCTTACCCTTTCGAGGCTACGTATAGCCGGTATTTTCGTCTGAGAGTCATATTTCAATGCAATCTTGATTACCCCTTGCTTATTATCATCCTCAAACTTATATTTAAGAATATACCCTTTTTCGTAAAGAATTTCAGTAATTCGTTTTTTCAGGTTGCTTGCGGGTATCTCCACTATTCTGTGGTTAGCCATCTGTGCGTTACGTACCCTTGTTAAAAAATCTGCTATAGGATCAGTTACCATTGTTATTAAGTAATTGAAAAATTATAAATGTTATTACAATGCGATATCCCCGATATTCTTTGCTAACAACTGTCAGCTTTGACATCAGTCTACCAGCTTGCTTTCGTTATGCCTGGAATTTTGCCGGCTAACGCCATATCACGAAAGACATTTCTCGACAATCCAAAGTATCCGATATATCCTCTTGGACGCCCTGTAAGCTGGCAACGGTTTTTTAAACGAACCGGAGAAGCATTCTTTGGCAATAAGTCTAAAGCAGTATAATCACCAGCTTTTTTTAAAGCCGTTCTTTTTTCAGCAAACTTCGCCACCATTTTTTCTCTCTTTCTTTGCCTGGCTTTTACAGATTCTTTTGCCATAATGTTTTATATTTGAAAATCCTGATAAAATTCTTTTATTAGTTGTTTATTAACCAGCATTTATTACTGCTATTGGAAATTTATTCCTGATTATCTTTCTTTATATTTTTAAAGGGCATACCCAATTCTTTTAACAGCTCGTACGCCTCTTCATTAGTATTTGCTGTAGTGACGAAGGTAATATCCATCCCCGTAATTTTATTTACTTTATCAATATCAATTTCGGGAAAGATAATCTGTTCGGTTACGCCCATTGTATAATTACCACGACCGTCAAAAGCCTTGTCATTAATACCTTTAAAGTCACGGACACGAGGCAACGAAACCGAAATTAACCGATCAAGGAACTCGTACATTTTTATGCCACGCAAGGTTACCTTTGCACCAATTGGCATATTTTTTCGTAATTTAAAATTTGAAATATCCTTTTTTGACATGGTAGACACTGCTTTCTGACCTGAAACTGTTGTAAGTTCATCTACAGCAATATCAACAAGTTTTTTATCAGTCACAGCACCATTAACCCCACGGTTAAGACAAATTTTTTCTATTTTAGGAGCCTGCATAATGGATTTATATGCAAATTTTTTCATTAAAGCAGGAATAACCTCATTTTTGTATTTGCCCGCTAACCTTGGTTCATAATTTGTAGTAGTCATTATTTAATTACCTCCCCTGATTTTTTTGCAATACGAACTAATTTTCCTTCTTGCCTGTCACGCTTTATCTTAGTAGCGCCACCTGCTTTTATATCCCAAAGCATTATATTACTTATATTGACAGAAGCTTCCTTCTTTACTATTCCCCCTTTAGTATTTTGAGCGCTCGGCTTAGTATGTTTAGTAACAATATTTACACCTTCAACTACAACTCTCCCTTTGTCTAAAACTACTTCCAACACCTGTCGTGGCTTTTTAAGGTCCTTGTCATCTCCGGCAATTACTACTACTGTATCACCTTTTTTGATATTAAATTTAGGTTTAAATCTATTGCTCATTTTGTGCCCTCCAACTCCCTGAAGGGGAGAGTATTTTTTATATCTATTTACAAACTATAATTCAATTATTTACCTTTTGCCTACGCCATTTTTTCGCGCGTAGTATACTTGTAACTGCCTCACTCAAAATCAAAAAAAACTATAAGACTTCCGGAGCCAAAGAAATTATTTTCATGTAACCCTTATCTCTTAATTCTCTTGCTACGGGTCCGAAAATACGAGTACCTCTTGGTTCATCTGAAGCATTTAACAATACAACAGCGTTGTCATCGAATCGGATATAAGAGCCGTCTTTACGACGAAGCTTATTTTTGGTGCGAACTATAACTGCTTTTGATACAGTGCCTTTCTTGACACCCGCAGCTGGCATTGCGTCTTTTACAGTCACTACAATCTTATCACCAATTTTTGCATAATCCTGTCCTGAATTACCAAGCACACGAATGCATAAAACCTCTTTTGCTCCACTGTTATCAGCCACATTCAACCTGCTTTCTTGCTGAATCATTTTTTTAAGCTTTAAGCTATTAGCAGAAAACTAATAGCAATTTTTATTTTTTTAATATTTGCAAAAGCTTGTAGCTTAAAACTAAAAGCCTGCGGCATTTCACGTACTACTTCACTTTTTCAATAACCTCTACTAACCTCCAACGTTTTGTTTTACTTAACGGCCGGGTTTCCATTATCTTAACTAAATCACCTATGCTGCACTCATTTTTTTCATCATGGGCATGAAAACGGGTCGTTTTTTTTACAAACTTACCGTATATCGGATGCTTTACTTTTCTTTCAACAGCAATTGTAACCGTTTTATCCATTTTATTGCTGCTAACCACTCCGATCCTTATTTTACGCAAATTTCTTTCCGACATGGTAATGTTTATTTAACGTTATACACCTAACGCTTTGTTGTTTAATGCTGTTTTTAAACGGGCAACATCTTTCCTTAAAGCTCTGATAGTCATAGGATTTTCTAAAGGAGAAATTGCATGAGCAAATTCCAGCTTTTTTAAACGAAGTTCGTCTTCTTCAATCCTGGCCTTAAGATCCGTTTCATTTAAATCTTTAAGACTTTTATTAAATTCAAATTTCTTATTAGCCATTGTTTCTTTGTTTGAAAGACTTGAAAAATAATAACTTCTTATCAATTCTTCAAATTTTTTGACCCTGATATCATATTATTTTAAAATGGTGATATCTATTATTATTTACGCCTGTAACTCTCTTCTTACTACAAATTTTGTTTGGATAGGAAGTTTTTGTGCAGCAAGTGAAAATGCAGCTTTAGCAACTTCTTCAGATACTCCGTCTGCTTCAAACAAAATACGACCTGGTTGTACTACTGCTGCCCAGTACTCAGGGTTACCTTTACCTTTACCCATTCTTACCTCTGCTGGTTTATGTGTGATAACCTTATCTGGAAAAATACGGATCCAAATATTGCCCTCACGCTTCATTGAACGTGTCATTGCCTGACGGGCAGATTCGATCTGGCGGTTGGTTAACCATACAGAGTCCAACGCCTTTAAACCAAACGAGCCAAAGGACAAAGTAGCACCACGCTTAGTGTCACCTTTCATCCGTCCCTTTTGCATTTTTCTATGCTTTGTTCTTTTTGGCTGTAACATCTTTTTATAGTTTCAGATTTCCAGTTGCCAGGTTGAAAAAATCCACCTGGAACTGATTATTTCAATTATTTTATTATTTATACAAGACAGACATTTTATCTCTTTTCCATCTTTTAACTGCTCTATCTTTTTCCACCACCACCGCCACGGTTATCTCTTCTATCTCCGCCGCCACGGTTATCGCCGCCTCTTCTATCGCCACCACCATCTCTTCTGTCTCCACCTCTAAATCCGCCTCTGTCGTCGCCTCTTCTTTCTGCTCCTCCATCCCTTCTTTCACCCCCTTCTTTACCACCGACAAAATTTGGGTTCAATTCCCTTTTACCCAATACCTCACCCTTGGAAATCCATACTTTAATACCTATCTTACCATAAACGGTTTGAGCAAATACACTTGCATAATCAATATCCATACGAAAAGTATGCAAAGGAACACGGCCTGATTTAATCTCTTCGCTCCGGGCAATTTCAGCACCACCTAAACGACCGCTGACTTTCACTTTTATACCTTCAGCACCCATCCTAAGAGCCGATGCAATAGACATCTTAATAGCCCTTTTGAAATTAATCCTGTTTTCAATTTGTCGCGCTATTGTATCTGCAACTATATTAGCATCCAATTCCGGACGGCGAATTTCAAGAATATTTATCTGAACATCTTCTTTACTTGTTAACTTCTTCAATTCTTCTTTAATACGATCCACTTCTCCACCACCTTTACCTATAATAATACCAGGTTTTGAGGTATGTATGGTAATAATTAATTTGCCCAGGGTCCTTTCTATTACAATTTTTGCAATTCCACCCTTATTAATACGTGCATTCAGGTAAGTCCGTATCTTATGATCTTCAATAAGCTTACCTGCATAGTCTTTATGATTACCATACCAGTTGCTTTCCCATCCTCGAATGATACCTAACCTTGCACCAATAGGATTTGTTTTCTGACCCATATTTTAGATATATAAGTTTTACGAAAAATTATTTTTAGAAGCTCTGTCATTAGATCCATATACGCTCTTAGAAACCTCTGTTGTCTTAGTATCTACAATAATGGTGACGTGGTTACTGCGTTTACGTATTCTATATCCACGGCCCTGCGGTGCAGGACGCATACGGCGCAAAGTACGTGCACCATCAACCATAATGGTTTTCACAACCAAATTTGAGTCAGCGGCACTGATCCCTTCATTCTTCTGCTCCCAGTTATTTATAGCACTTTTTAATAACTTCCCCATTGGTGTAGCGGGATGTTTAGGATGATGCTCTAATACCGCAATGGCATTTTCGACTCCCATACCACGTATAAGATCAGCCAATAAACGCATTTTGCGCGGCGAAGTCGGATAATTCATCAATTTTGCTACTGCTTCCATTTTATATTAATTTCAAGTTTCAGGCTTTTAGTCCCAATAAAAAAACTTTCTTAACCAAAAACCTGTAACTTAATTTATTGTTTCTTATTAGAATGACCTTTAAAGTTACGGGTTGGTGCAAATTCCCCTAATTTATGACTTACCATGAATTCGGTTACATATACAGGGATAAATTTATTACCGTTATGGACAGCAAAGGTGTGTCCCACAAAATCAGGAGTAATTGTTGAGCGGCGCGACCATGTTTTAATAACAGATTTCTTTGCTGAACCGCCGTTTATAGCTAACACTTTACCTTCCAGTTTTGCAGCTACGTAAGGACCTTTTTTTATTGAACGACCCATGTCGGTTTAAAATTTATAATTTAAAGTTTTGTATCAAGATTTAGTGTAACTATTAAGAGAAAAAATATTAAAAATTTATCCGCTATCCTGCTACTAATATCTTGCTACTATTTAGCCAATTTCTTACCATTACTTCTCTGGATAATCAGCTTATCGCTGGACTTACCTTTAGTTCTTGTTTTCAGACCTCTTGAATACTGTCCGGTTCTGCTACGCGGTTGTCCTCCGGAAGCCCTTCCTTCACCACCACCCATCGGGTGATCCACAGGGTTCATGGCTACACCCCGTGTACGAGGTCTGATACCTTTCCAAACGTTACGACCGGCCTTACCCATACTTTGTAAACTGTGGTCACTATTACTTACAACACCGACAGTTGCATAACAATTAATTAATACTTTCCTTAATTCCCCGCTTGGCATCTTTAATACTGCGTATTTCTCTTCTTTATTACTCAATTGTGCTGATGCTCCGGCACTTCTTACTAATTTACCGCCCTGACCTGGTTGCATTTCTATATTATGAATGACAGTACCAAGAGGCATATTTTTCATTTGCAAAGCATTACCTAAATCAGGAGCTACCGTGTCACCACTGACAACAGGAGTACCTACCTGTAAACCCTGCGGAGCAATAATATATCTTTTTTCACCATCTTTATAATTGAGCAAGGCAATAAATGCAGTACGGTTGGGATCGTACTCAATACTTGCAACTGTAGCTTCAATGTTTTTCTTATCTCGTTTAAAATCTATAATACGATACATTTTTTTATGACCACCTCCAATGTAACGCATAGCTCTTCTGCCCTGAAAGTTTCTGCCACCTGTCCTGTTTTTAGTTTCTAACAAACTCTTTTCAGGAGTGTCAGAAGTAATTTCTGCATAAGCATTTCCAATTCTCCACCTGGTGCCTGCAGTAGTAGGTTTATATTTTCTTAGTGCCATACCCCGTACCCCTAAAGGGGCTTTTTGATTTTAAGTTGTTTGCAATGTTCGCGGTCATGCAGACCATTCTTTTTCCTTTATTCCTTTTAAGGTATGTTTATATATTTCCATATAAATCTATTGTCTCCCCTTCGGCTACTGTCACGAATGCTTTTTTATAAGCCGGCTTCTGCCCTTTCACAAAACCAGCTTTTGTATAACGGGTTTTATTTTTACCTGGTACGACAGCAGTATTTACATCAGTAACCGTTACCCCATAAAACTCTTCCACTGCTTTTTTTATTTCAAGCTTATTAGCCTTACGACCTACCTTAAAAGCATACCTTCTAAACTTATCCTGTTGAGCATTTGCTTTTTCTGTAAGTACCGGTTTTACTAAAACTTCTGAGAGTTTCATTCTTCTTTGTTTGAGAACTTTTAATCCGAAGATTTAAAATTCGTTTATTAACAATCTTAATATTAAAATATTTTTCAACTCACTTCACTACTTATGCTTCTTCTTCGCTAAAAATCTTTGCTGCACTTTCTGTAATCACCAGTACGTCTGCATTTACAATCTCATAAGTATTTACATCACTTAGTAAAACCGTTGCCGTATTTGGAATATTTCTGCTGCTTAAATGCAAAACCTCATTATATTCAGGAACGACAAATAAAGTTTTCTTATCAGAAACATTTAACGTCTGCATAATGCTAATGAATTGTTTTGTTTTAGGGGTATCAAAGTTTATATCCTCTACCACCAAAACAGCATTTTCCTTTGCTTTAGAAGAAAGTGCGCTGATCTTAGCAAGATCTTTCACTTTTCGGTTTAATTTCACAACGTAGCGATGTGGCTTAGGTCCAAAAATGGTGCCTCCGCCTTTATACAAAGGGTTACGAATATTACCTTTACGACTGCCGCCTGTTCCCTTTTGTTTATGAAGCTTCCTGCTTGCACCTTGCACTTCTGCACGTGTTTTTACTTTATGCGTGCCTTGACGTTGCGACGCTAAGTATTGTTTAACTGCGAGGTAAACAACATGCTCATTAGGCTCTGTACCAAATATTTCTTCAGGTAATTCAATTGTCCTTCCTGTAGACTGGCCTTGTATATTTAAAATATCTGCTTGCATAATTATTTTTGTATTAAAACGATAGAACCAATGTGGCCGGGAACAGAACCACTAATTAGCAAATAATTTTTTTCAGGAAAAATTCTAATAATTTTCAGGCCTTTCACTTTTACCCTGTCTGTACCCATACGGCCTGCCATACGCATGCCTTTAAATACCCTTGCCGGATAAGAGGACCCGCCCACAGATCCTGGAGCCCGCTGGCGATCGTGCTGACCATGAGAAGCCTCGCCTACGCCATGAAATCCATGTCGTTTTACAACACCCTGGAAACCCTTGCCTTTAGTAGTTCCTACTACTTCAACACTTTCACCTTCGGTAAAAATGTCACAAGTAATGGTATCACCTAATACTTTATTTAATGAATAATTTCTGAATTCTTTTACTATGCGCCTGGAAGTAGTATTGGCCTTTGCGAAGTGATTAATTTCTGCTTTAGTGGAGTTTTTTTCTTTTTTTTCCCCGTAGCCTATCTGTACAGAAGTGTAACCATCAGTGTCAATAGTCTTAACCTGGGTTACTATACAGGGACCGGCTTCAACAATGGTACAGGCAGTCTGTTTACCATCGGAGCTAAAAACACTGGTCATTCCCAGTTTTTTACCAATAATACCTTTCATTACAATTTGTTTGTGCCAAGAAGTTGAAAGGAAATTTGCTATTTAGCAAATTTTATCCCCCGTTTGCCATCGACCTTTTCCGAATTTCTCACTTGCGAGAGAGGAAGTACCGATGGTAAACAAACCTCGAAGGGCCTGTTCATATTTTTCAGAACTACGATTTTTTAAAATTTAAAAGATTTTGCTTAGGTTAAAATCTTTTATCGCAGTTTTATTATTATCAGCGCTCTTTTTTTGTACAAGTACAATTGAGAGATGAAATGTAAGAACCCGGTTAATATAACCTGCTAAAGGATAAAGCCTCTCTTCAACCTACAAGCCGGGCTTATGCCTTTATCTCTACTTCAACTCCTGAAGGCAGATCGAGCTTACTTAAGGCGTCAACTGTTCTTGAAGAAGAAGTATATATGTCTAACAATCTTTTGTGTGTGCACAGTTGGAACTGCTCACGTGCTTTTTTATTTACATGCGGTGAACGCAATACCGTAAATATTTTTTTTTGCGTTGGTAACGGAATTGGACCAGTCACCACAGCACCGGTACTGCGAACTGTTTTTACGATTTTTTCTGCTGACTTATCTACCAGGCTGTGATCGTAAGACTGCAATTTAATTCTGATTCGTTGAGACATAATCTAACCCATTTTTCTAATACAACAGAGATTATTATAAAAATTCCGTCTGTAAAATATTTTTATTTGGGAGCGCGAAGGTAAGGGCAAAATTTATATCATCCAACAATTTTTAAAAAAGAAATTGATTCAAAAATAAAAAAACAAATAAACAAATAAATGGTTTTTAGGGTTTTAGCAGAAAAATTTTTAAAAGTGCTATTAATACCTATAAAATGTATTTATAAAACAATAGCATCCTTTTTTTAATAAAAAAAGATCAACTTTTAACGAAGTTGATCTTTCTGCAAAATTTTGAACTTTAGCTGCCTCCTACTTTTGTACAGGTAATTTTTGTGCTGACATTTTCATTATCAGTGTTATTATTTACTTACAAATTCTTTTGGTTGCTTATAAAGTTCCTCATTGGGTAAAGATTTGAAGTAATCATATGTTATTTTCAATCCCTCTGATCTTGACACTTTCGGCTGCCAGTCAAGTAATTCTTTTGCTCTTGTAATATCGGGTTTTCTCTGTTTCGGATCATCCACAGGCAAAGGCTCGTAACTGATCTTTACATTTGAATTCGTAAGTTTTAATACTTCTTCCGCAAATTCTTTTAAAGAAATTTCATTAGGGTTTCCAATATTTACAGGATTTTCATAATTGCTGAATAATAATCTGTAAATTCCTTCGACCAGGTCGTCTACGTAGCAAAATGACCGGGTTTGAGATCCGTCTCCAAATACTGTAAGGTTTTCTCCCCTCAGCGCCTGCCCAATGAAAGCGGGTAATGCCCTGCCATCATTTAACCGCATTCTGGGTCCGTAGGTATTGAATATACGTACGATCCGCGTTTCTACATTGTGAAAGGTGTGATATGCCATTGTAATAGCTTCCTGAAAACGCTTAGCCTCGTCATATACACCTCTGGGGCCTACCGGGTTTACATTTCCCCAATAATCTTCATTCTGCGGATGTACTAAAGGGTCGCCATAAACTTCACTTGTTGACGCAACTAAAATTCTTGCTTTTTTATCTTTTGCGAGGCCGAGACAATTGTGTGTTCCTAATGATCCGACTTTTAAAGTCTGGATAGGTATTTTTAAATAATCTATCGGACTCGCAGGGGAAGCAAAATGCAATATATAATCGAGGTGCCCGGGTACATAAATAAATTTAGAAACATCATAATGGTAAAACTCGAAATTCCGGCTATGAAAAAGGTGCTCAATATTTTTAAGATTGCCAGTAATCAAGTTATCCATTCCGATTACAAAAAAACCTTCATTGATGAACCGGTCGCATAGGTGCGAACCCAGGAAGCCTGCAGCTCCTGTTATTAATATTCTTTTTTTCATATAATTCAAGCTTCGCTCGGCTGTAACTGAACTGGATTAAGTTGGGCGGTTTTAATTTTACTTGGCGGCAGCCCGATGCCATAGTAAGAAAAACCTTCCTGTGCAACTTCTGCAGGATTGTATATATTTCTGCCATCAAATATTACATCGCCTTTCATAATTGTTTTTACTTTTTTCCAGTCAGGCAAGCGAAACTCTGCCCATTCTGTTACCAGCACGATTGCGTCTGCCCCTTTTACTGCGTCGACGGCAGCTCTGGTGAAGATTACCTTATCACTTACCATGTGTGCGGCTTCTTCCATGGCGACAGGGTCGTATGCCTGAACCTTTGCTCCTGCGTTCAACAGAGATTGAATAAGCACCAGGGAAGGAGCTTCACGCATATCATCCGTATTTGGCTTAAAAGATAACCCCCATAATGCAAATACTTTTCCCGCTAAGTCTCCTTCAAAATAATTTTCTATTTTTTTAAACATCACATTTTTCTGATCATCATTTACAGCGTCTACAGCTTTGAGGATTCTCATATCATAACCATATTCATCAGAAGTGTGAAAAAGGGCTTTAACGTCTTTTGGAAAGCATGAACCGCCATAACCGATGCCGGGATAAATAAAACGGTTACCAATGCGTGGATCGGAACCAATACCTTTTCTTACCTCGTTTACGTTTGCACCTACCAATTCGCACAGATTGGCAATATCATTCATAAAAGATATCTTGGTAGCTAACATTGCATTTGCCGCATATTTAGTCATTTCAGCAGATGGAATGTCCATAAATAAAACAGGATGAGAGTTCAGAAGAAAAGGATGGTACAATTTGCTTAACACTTCTTTTCCCCGCTCGGACTCAACGCCTATAACTATTCTGTCCGGTTTTAGAAAGTCTTCTACAGCAGCGCCTTCTTTCAAAAATTCAGGGTTTGAAGCTACATCAAATTCTATATTGACTGACCTCTTTGCCATAGCTGATGCAATACCGGCCTTTACTTTTTTGGCAGTACCGACAGGCACAGTGCTTTTTGTTACTACTATTATATATTCATCTATGCAGCTTCCAATTGTATCAGCGACCTGCAGCACGTATTTCAAATCAGCGCTTCCGTCTTCTCCCGGAGGTGTGCCGACGGCTATGAACGCTACCTGTGCGCCTTGTACAGACTCTGACAGACTTGTGCTGAACTGCAGGCGACCCTTGTTATAATTACTTGTAACAATTGCTTCCAGTCCGGGTTCAAAAATGGGAAGAATACCTTTTTTCAGGTTCTCGATTTTTTCTTTATGCACATCTACACATATTACTTCAACCCCAACCTCAGCCAGGCATGCACCTGTAACAAGTCCGACATAGCCGGTACCAACAATTACAATTTTCATAAAAGATTAATATTAATTTGAATTATGATTAAAATGTTTGAAGACAGTTTTTAAAAAATTAAAAATCATGTCAAAAACCGTGCAACCAGGATAATTTTCTTTGTATTTTATCAAATATCTTAAAACGAAAGATATTCATTTTTATTACATGAAAAAGATACCGCATTAAAATTTAATGCAAATAAAACAGCAGAAACAGTATTAAAATTTATCTGCACTATTAATTAATAAATATTGCAAAGATGGCAGCAATTCTGATACTAACGTTATTTAATACGTCTCAGATACTCTCCGTATCCGCTCTTAGGATACCTTTTTACCTGTGCGTCTAATCCTTCGCGGCTTAGAAAGCCCATACGATAGGCAACTTCTTCTATACAACCTATTTTTTGCCCCTGTCTTTTTTCTATTACCCTTACAAATTCTGCAGCATCACTAAGCGAATCAAATGTACCCGTGTCAAGCCATGCCGTTCCCCGGTCCATAACCCCGACTTTCAATGTACCTTTTTCTAAATATATCCTGTTAATATCTGTTATTTCATACTCGCCTCTTACCGAAGGTTTTATTCTCTTTGCTGTTTGCACTACGGAGTTGTCGTAAAAGTATAATCCCGGTACCGCAAAGTTAGATTTAGGCTTCAATGGTTTTTCTTCGATACTTATTGCATTGAACGCTGAGTCAAACTCTACCACACCGTATCTCTCAGGATCTGCTACTTCGTAGGCAAAGACAGCAGCGCCTTCTACATTGTAGAAAGACTGGAGTAATTTACTGAAGCCGCTTCCGTAGAAAATATTATCGCCTAGTATCAATGCAACTTTATCATCACCTATAAATTTTTCACCTATTACAAAAGCCTGGGCCAAACCGTTCGGAACCTCCTGTATGGCATAAGAAAAACTAATTCCGATGTCTTTTCCGTCTCCAAGCAATCTTTGAAACTGTGCACTGTCTTCAGGAGTAGTTATAATTAATATTTCCCTTATACCTGCCAGTAATAATACCGAGACAGGATAATATATCATTGGTTTATCATAAACCGGCATTAGTTGTTTGCTTATCCCTTTTGTAATAGGGTATAATCGGGTGCCTGATCCTCCGGCTAATATTATTCCTTTCATTAACTATATTTCCCTAAGATTTGTAAAAAATATTGCTGCCTGTTATTGCAGAGATATAACTTGATAAAAAAATTTCCCCCCTGTACACTTATACTAAACGGAATATTTTTAATTTTTTTTCTTAAAAGACGATTTCAAAAGCGTTTAGAAGAGGCAATTGAACATCTTTAGCTGAAATAATAAGGTTTTCTACAGGCATTTGCCAGTTAATATTAATTTGCGGGTCATTGTAAATAATACCTCCTTCTGCTGCTTTATCATAAAAATTATCGCATTTGTAAAAAAAGTCAACTTCATCGCTTAAAACTAAAAAACCATGGGCAAAACCTTTTGGAATATAAAGCTGTGTACAGGAAGCTTCTGATAAAACAACAGAATAATATTCCCCGAAAGTTCGCGATGATTTTCTTAAATCAACCGCTACGTCCAAAACTTCTCCTTTTAAAACCCTTACCAGCTTAGCCTGCGCAGATTTTCCTTTTTGAAAATGCAGGCCACGTAAAACTCCTTTTACCGAATGAGAAAAATTATCCTGAACAAAAGTGGTATTTACACCCGTTTCCCTGTAAAATTTCCCGGCGTTAAAACTTTCAAAAAAATAACCTCTCTCATCATTATAAATTGTGTCATGAATTAAAAAACAATCTTTTAGCGGCGTTTGTTCTGCTTTCATTTTTACCTGTTATCGTACATTTTAGTATAGTATTGGTGATAAGAACCCGATGTAATATGGCTAAGCCACTCCTGATTGCTGAGGTACCAGTCAATGGTTTCACTTAAACCCTGCTCAAAAGTAACAGAGGGCTTCCAGCCTAATTCTTTGTTTATTTTAGTTGCATCTATCGCGTACCGCCTGTCGTGGCCCGGTCTGTCTTTTACAAAAGTAATCAGAGCTTCACTTGTGCCGGCAGCATTGCCAAGCTTTTCATCCATTTGTTTGCACAGCAACTTAACCAAATCTATATTTCTCCATTCGTTAAAGCCGCCAATATTAAATGTTTCACCCATTTTTTCAGCATGAAATATAGTATCAATAGCTGTTGCATGATCCTTTACATACAACCAGTCGCGGGTATACAGCCCGTCACCATAAACGGGTAGTGGTTTTTTAGTGATAATATTATTTATCAGCAGCGGTATAAGCTTTTCGGGAAAATGATTGGGTCCGTAATTGTTTGAACAATTAGAAATAACAAAAGGCAAATGATACGTTTCGCCGTAAGCTCTTACAAAATGGTCAGACGAAGCTTTACTGGCCGAATAAGGTGAATTGGGATGATATGAAGTATTTTCAGTAAAAAAACCTGTTTTGCCTAAAGCGCCATATACTTCATCCGTAGAGACATGATAAAATAATTTATTGCTGAAATCATTTGCCCAGCTTTTTTTTGCTGCATTTAAGAGATTAACAGTGCCGACGACATTGGTAAATACAAAATTGAGCGGAGAATGAATAGAACGGTCTACGTGAGACTCTGCCGCCAAATGTATAATACCTGTTATTTTGTATTGCTCAAATACCCTTTCAACTTCGGGTACATCCAGTATATTTACTTTCTCAAAAAAATAATTTGGTAACGTATCAATATCACTGAGGTTTTCTGGATTACCGGCATACGTCAGTGCGTCAAGATTAATGATATTATACTGAGAATATTTCTTTACAAATAATCTTACCACATGCGATCCTATAAAACCTGCTCCCCCGGTAATTATTATGTTTTTCATTTATCTAAACAGAATATGTAAAATAACCGGCGCGAAAATAGAATGATCTGCTTCTATTTCATAAAAAAGTTTTTAAATTAATACTTAAACCAATGCCTGCTTCGCAGGAAAAGCTTCCTGCAACTCATAACCGTCCGTCAACTATCGCCCGGTCTAAAACAGCTTTGGTGTCAAAAATGACAGCATCGGCAGTTTTAAGGGAATCAAAATCAATGTCAAGAAATTCTTTATGGGCTACAGCCAAAATAATGGCCTGGTATTTATCTTCAGAATTCAGCGGCAACTGCTGAAGCAGCTCAATTCCATATTGGCCTTTTACCTGGTTTTTATCGGCATACGGATCATACACTTGCACCTTTAATCCAAATTGAATTAATTCCTTAAAAATATCAATTACCCTCGAATTTCTTATATCGGGACAATTCTCTTTGAAAGTAATGCCAAGAATTAATACGCTGGAACCATTTATCGCATGTTTTTTTTTAATTAACAGCTTAACCACTTTATTAGCCACAAAGATGCCCATATTATCATTCACCCTTCTTCCTGATAAAATCACTTCGGCGTGATAGCCAAGCGATGAAGCTTTGTGAGCAAGATAATAAGGATCAACGCCTATACAATGTCCGCCAACGAGACCAGGCTTATACTTCAGAAAATTCCATTTAGTTGCTGCTGCTTCTATAACGTCGTTGGTGTCTATGCCGATACGGTCAAAAATAAGGGCAAGCTCATTTACAAAAGAAATATTTACATCGCGCTGGGCGTTTTCGATAGCTTTGGACGCTTCTGCCACTTTGATGCTTGGGGCTTTGTGTGTTCCTGCCGTGATAATGGATTTATACAGCTGGTCTACCGTTTCAGCTATTTCGGCAGTTGAGCCTGAGGTTACTTTTTTTATTTTCCTCAGCGTATTTACCTTGTCTCCCGGATTTATTCTTTCAGGAGAATACCCGCAAAAAAAGTCTGTATTAAATTTCAGGCCTGAAAAATTTTCCAGCACCGGCACACAGTCTTCTTCTGTACAACCAGGATAAACGGTAGATTCATAAATAACCAGATCCTTTTTTTTAAGGATTCTTCCAAGCATTTTCGAAGCGGCTAACAAAGGTCTGAGATCGGGGGCTTTAAACCGGTTAATCGGCGTTGGCACCGTAACGATGTAAACATTACATTTTGTGAGGTCTGACGGATCATCTGAAAAATGTAAACCTGTGCCCGGGGATTGCTGTATCGTTGCTGCCTTTAATTCTTCAGGGTCTGCCTCGTTTGTTTCATCTTCTCCTTTCAATAAATCCTGTATTCTTTTTTGATTTATATCAAAACCCAGTACCCGGTATTTTTTACTGAATTCTATAGCAAGTGGCAAACCTACGTAGCCTAAACCTATTACTGCTATTTTATACTGCAGGTTCATTTATTAATACTATTTTTTCTGTAAATTTCGAAAAGCATCGCAAAATAAGATGATAAACTATAAATCCGGCTATCAAACCTTGTATGTTATACATATTGTTTTAAAAGATACCTTACAAAAACTAATTTTAATTATATTCTGCTTTTACCAATAAATTATTTAAGAAGCGAAGAGAAGTTGAGGAACTTGAAATATGTATAATATGCTTATTGCTATTGCCGGATCGTGTTTTGGTCGGGGAGAAATGTTGTTATTAACAAAGTACCGGCGTTTAGCATCTTTTATACTTTAAGATGTTCTATAAAACATCAACTATTGGTTATTTAACTGAATTCTTTAACCTCCGTCTTATTAATAGAAATGTGGGAGGAAGCTGAAAGTGGATAAATAAAACTCGCATTAGCTACTTTTTCCGCAGGAAAAAGGGTTTTAAAAAATACTTTATTAGACTCATCAGGTATATGGGGAATTAAGTATTGTTTCAATTTGCGAAGCGGTTTAAGGGCTACGGTATACCACTTTGGAGAAATACCGTTTACCCGCCACGCACGATAATCTTCCAAATGTGCGGCGATTCTGTTTTTTATTGATTTATTACTGTTACCGCCAGCCCTCATATACACCAATACGGCCGGTAAATACTTAATTTTAATATCTTTTAATAAAATAAAACGCAACAGCAACTCATAATCTGAAGAACTCTTAAAATCGAGGTTGAATAATCCATACTTTTCATACACCTCTTTTTTCACAAAAAAAGTCGGGTGCGGCGGCATCCAGCCTTTGTAAAACATCTTTTTGCTGTAGCATCCTGCTATCCAGTTTCTAAGCACTTTTTTTATTTGAAACGGATCCACATATACAAGATCGCCATAAACAGCATCACAATCTCCCTTGTCAAAGGCCTTTACTACTTTCTCTATTACCCCTGCGTCAGGGTAGAAATCATCTGAGTTTAAGATACCAACTATATCACCCGTAGCCATTTTTACTCCTTTATTCATCGCATCAAAAATACCCTTATCATCCTCGCAAAGAAGCGGACCATTATGTCCGGACTGCCCGGCAAGCTTGAGGGTGTTGTCAGTGGAACATCCATCTATAATGATATGTTCTACATTTTTATAGGTTTGATGACTGATTGATAATACAGTATCTTTTATTGTCCGTGCACTATTGTAAGTCACCGTAATTATAGAAACTTTCATTATAACAAGTTACCCGTTAATTAATAATTTCTTATCTGCATTAACTAAACTTGTATTCTAAACCCATTGATAAAACCGCATAGGCTTAAAAAATCACTGTTACTGCATCAATAAGAACGGAAATTTCTATAGAATAATTTATAGGATGTGAAATTTTAACTACTATTACTCGGCGTTTTCTTAGAACTAAAAGATTGGGTGGTAAATATAATACAATACCGGGATTTGAATGTGCAGATGTTTTCTCACGCAATAATGTTTAAAAGTAGTGAAAAAAAATATTAAAAATTCAAAAAAATATTTTTCCTTATACCAGTAAATTTTTTCGAAAATACAAAGTTGTTATACCTGCTGGTATCACTGAATTATACTGGCAGCGTTTGTTTTTTTTGTTTATACCTGGTTCCTTCATATTGTTTTTGAACTCTTGTATACCAATACATAAGAATAAAAATACAGCCATAAGAAAAAATATTGAATGTCTGGTGATGATCTAAAGCAGTAATTGTATGCCAGCGCAAATGAATGGCAAGCGCGATCAATGTAATGCGGGTTATATTTAAAATACAAATAGAAGCTATACCAATAATTGTCCACTTCAGTTTATGCTTCCATCCGCCCATGTTGGCATAAACAAAGGCAACCCAAAAACTCATTACACCCCATCCAAGACACGAAGGATTTACATTAACGCCTCCGCCATACCCAATTCTTAAAGAATGGTAATCTTTTTGATACACAGAATAATGAAGCGCTTCAAGAAAAAGCCTCGCAGAGCCGGTGAGAAAACTTGTCAGCCATCTGATTATATTAAAATGATGATCAAGAAACGGAGAATAGATTCTGCCTCCCGCACCTGTAATACCCCAATAAAAGGGAAAAAAGAAGTAAAGAATAAAAAAACACAGTAAGAACTTAATAAAAAATAAGTAAGGTGCGTTTTTATCTAATAATTTATTTAAAACCATAAAAGGTATAAATTACACATTTGAGGAAGCGGCTTTAAGGTTAGAGGTAAATTATTTATTGACAGGAGTTATAAATTTACCCGATGTTCCGTATTTTTATTTTTTCAGCAGGAACTCCCTGGTAAATACTATAAGGCTCAAGACTCTTTGTTGCTACCGATCCTGCAGTCAGCACAGCATGCGTCTTACATATCACACCTGGACATACTGTTGCGTTAGCTCCTATCCATACGCCATCCTCCAATACTACCGGGCCTAACATTAAATCAAAGGTTGTCTTTTTATAGTTATGATTGCCGGTCATCAAAAACGCGCCCTGTGAAACACACACGTCGTTTCCAACAGATACCATAGCCAGATTATCTATCCAAACTTTTTCACCAATCCATGCGTCATTACCTATTACCAGAAACCAGGGATACTTAATGTTAACAGAAGGTTTTATGACAACCCGTCTTCCAACTTTTGCTCCAAATATTCTTAGTAACCCGCATTTTAAAGTATTAAATACAGCAAACCCATTATTAAAAAAAACAGTGTTTATTATCAGCCAAGTTGCTCTTTTCCATGTTGGTCCCGGTTGATACCGGTTGTTATTGTATTTTGCTAAGTTTGTTCTTTTGTTTGTTTCGCTTAAACTCAAATCTAAAATTTTTAGAACGTATAGAATCTATCTGTAAGATACTATTTACATTCTTATACTTTATACTTCCTAGTTCCTACTTTCTACTTTCTATTTCCTTTTTACTTTTTACTTCACAACTGCCTTCTTCAGTCCACTCTCCTACCCAAACAACTCTCTGTACCGCTCTTCCGCATTCAGGTTTTGGTAATACTGCAATGCTGCCTGGTGCGCTCCGTTGCAATACAAGTTGTATTCGGTTTGATTTAGTCCGGCAAAGATTTGCAGCTTTTTAAGGCAATTATCTACACTGCTGATATCTACATTCACTCCGGCGTGTTGTTGCTGCAGATCTGTCCAGGGAGTGAAGTAACTGGTTACAACAGGTCTTCCAACGCTCATGCTTTCGTACAATGCGTGCCCAAAGTTTTCTCCCTTTGTCAGTAAAATAAGGGCATGGTATTGAGACAGCACCTTCTGTACCTCAGCAGGCTGTACCTCTCCCTTGTGTTGCACTTTGCCCGGCATTTGAGCTATCAGTGACTCACACTGCTGCCAGTATCTTTTATCTGTTACAGGCCCGTATATATCTAAAATTATATTTTTTTCCGAAGCTTGTATTAGCTGCAGCAGGAGCAAAATATTTTTTTTTTTAGTTATCAGTGACAAGAAAACAAGTTTTAACTGAGCGGGTTGTTTAAGAGGATAGTAAATATTTGTAAATGGGGGTTTAGGAATATTGGGCGCTATTACAATTTCTTTATTTTTCGGAAAGTGTTTTTTTATATCATTTTCTTCTTCTTCATTAGTAGCGTGAAAGCTGACATTATTCAGCAAGTCAATGAAGCGTAAATAAGCCAGGTACATTTTCTTTTTAAATGGTTTTACAGCTAATGCACCTTTTTGCAACATACCACGCGGGCAAATAATAACTTTATAATTGGTAATAACGGTTTTTAAGGTAAGCAGAGGCAAAAGAAAATAACGGTAAGAAAAAATTCCGTTGAAATAAATAACGTGTGGTGATACTTCTTTAATTAGAAAATTAATGCATTTTTTATCAAGGTTTTTATGATTGCTATAGAAAACATTAATTGACTTTTCGCTGCCAGGCAATGTTATTTTATTCCATTTATTAATATTTATATCTGCATACCATATTTGGGAGTTAAGATCATAGGCTGTGGTGATAATGTTAACTTCATACTGTTCTGATAAAGCCAGGCTTAAATTGACCAGAGATTGAACTGGCCCGCCAGCTTTATAACCCGGATAAAAGTAATCGTAAAACATCAATACCTTCCTATTCTCAATCATTGAATTTTATAAAAGTTTTGTCTTTAAAAACTACAAACTTTTCCATTCCGGGAAACAAAGTATATTTTAAAAAAGCAAAAACAACAAAAGTGGTAAACATTCGGCCAAACATAAAAGTACCATCCATTTCAAAAAAACAAAACTGCACAAAAAAAGATGCCACTATTGCATAATTGATAACAATATTACCTGTAGCTTTTAAAAGAAAGAACCTATAAATTTTTGACCAGATAAAAGCAAGTACAGCAAGTGCAACGAACATGCCCGGTATACCAAAATCAACATAACAATCTGCAAAATAACCAAGGCTAAAGGACACTCCCTGCGCCTGTCCCAAATATTGTATTCCTGTAAACCGGCTTGCCTTTTTTGACGCATCATACTCTCCTTTGTCAGGATCAAGTATTCTCGGAACGGTAGTAAATTTTATAGTCTGGCGCCAGAGTGCCCCATGTTGAAAAGGTTCCTTAGCCGGAACGTAATCCATTGCTTTTGACAAATGATATACATACTGAAGCCGGTAAAAAAACTGTCCAATTCCTTCAGTAAATGTTTCTTTATTTACTACTGATAGCAAATCAGAAAATTTATCATAAGCCTGCTCTTGTGATACAGTTACTACCTGCTGCTTACTTCCTTCATTTAAAAATTCTCTGTAATTACCTTTTACTACTGTCCATACAACCCCTATAAAAAACAACAATAATGCAACAGCAATTCCCTTTAGGCTTACACTAAAGTTTATGGCAGTAATATAGGTCATCGCAACAATAGCAGCATAAAAGAAAACCTCTTTAAAAGATGAAAAGAAACTAAAGAAACCACTGACAAAATCAAGAACAAAAGCTATTGCAAAAAAAATACGATAGTCTTTTTTTCTAAAACTAAGGTAACCCAGCAATACAAAACCTGCCCACTTCAGCAACGCAATATTTAAAAATATTTGAGTCAGGCTTCCAAAACTAAAAGCCTGCCCGTTCAAAAGACCGGACATAATGTAAAGAACTATGTATAGCTGTAAAACTTTTTTGGGATTGATCTGATCTATCGCCTCTTCAAATTGAGAAGAAGAAATATAAATTTTCCTGTAAGCAATTTTATTAAAAACAAAAGACATAACGATAATGCCAGCCAGGGAGGATAAGTATGCTCTTACTGAAGAATTGGTAAGAACATTAAGATCTCCGTGCCATACACTGTTAACGAATAAAACATAAGTAAATACCTGTGCCCAATGAAATATCATAATAAAAGTAAAGACATTGGGCAGGTATTGCTTCCAGGTAAGGACTATTATGAAAATTAAAACAACAATACCGGCTACCAGTAAAATACCATGTTGTATAAAAGCTAAAAATAATATTGATATAAGCGCTGCCAAGACAGCTAAACCACTAATATTGACCCTCTTCATTAAAATAAAACTTTATGCATCAATTCGATCTGTTATACTCTGGCTTTAAAATCTTTCAACTAATCTTTCAATCTCTTGTGCCTGATCTTTAAAAGACCATTTAGAAATTATTTGTTCTGAAGCTTTACCCATCCGTTTGACTTTTGTTTTATCAATCATAGCTGAAAAACAAGAAACAAGAGCATCAATATTGCCAGCAGAAAAGATATAACCGTTATAACCGCTTTTTACAAGGTCAGGCGCACATCCGACTTTATCACTTACCAAAATAGCTCTTCCGCATGCCATTGCCTCATTTACAGCTAATCCCCATGTCTCACTTTTACTTGGCAGCACAAATACATCTCCAACTCTATAAACTACCGGCATTTCAGACTGATTGCGAAACCCGGTAAATATAATTCGTTGATCTCCTGCTGCCAATTCACGAAGTTTTGTCTCCTGCACACCATTACCAAGTAAAATAAGTCTTGCATTTTTATAAGGAACTTTTTTAAAAGCAGCTATAAGCGTGAACAAATTTTTTACCTCGTAAAACTTTCCGGCATATAAAAAGACAATATCATTTGCAGAAATATTGAGCTCGTTCTTTAGATAATTAATCTTTGAATTTAGTTCACTATCCTCAAATTTGAATCTCGCATTATCCACTGCATGAGGGTTGAATATTAACTGATCATTCTTCAATCCGTGTTTTACAAAATATTCCTTGTTATTTTGGCCAACATATAATGCATAGTCAATATTTCTGTAAACCAGCTTCAATAGTAACCGGCGTGCTAAAAGGCGTATCCCTTTCTTTTCATTCAATAATGTTGAATCACCCCTGAATAGAACAGGTACTTTACCTTTAAAATAATACATCGCTTTTAAATGACTGAAGAAATTCCATCCATACACCAGTATACCATCTGCTCCCCAATCTGTAATGTCAGAGATTAAAGAAGGGTTTTTAAGATCAAAAAAACCACGCTTATAAACATTGTTGTTTGACACAAATTCATAATCATAACCTTCACATAAGGGAATATCCCATTTTACTGTTTTTCCAAATCGTTCATCATATTCTGATGCTCCTTGTTGCCAGGTATAAAAGACTTTCAATTGAATTCCCCCCCTATCCGTAAGCATCTTGAAAAGAGGTGCGTAATACTGAATAGGATGAGTAGTTACTATGGCAAGCTTTTTCTTTTGATTCATCTCAAATAGCTTATCCTTAAAAACTCAAATCTCTTTTTTACAAAATATTCTTCAACTATTATACATATCACTGCCAGTATAACCATTAATAAAATAATAAGCCATACGCTGCTTACTTTGTATTGCATTAAAATCAATATCAGGGGATAATGAAATAAATAAAAAGCATAACTTCCTTTACCAATTCTGTAGAAGAGAAAGTTGAAGAAATCTTCCATTTTTGAAATAATTCGCCAATGCACGCTTTTTCTTATTACACATAATAAATAGAAAACTGTACTTATCACCGATCCCAAAAAAAGCATTTGAACAGAAGCGGATAAAACAACAAACTGCAGGGCGGCTGTTATCAGCATGATAACGAATATAAGGCCTAAGTTTCTATTTAAACGCAATTGTTTCTTTGTGTATAAATAGCCCAGAAAAAAACCAGAATACCAGACGTAAAATAAAGTGGCGAAAGCTATATAAGGGAAAAAAAACATTTTATTTATAACTATACAGGCAAGTGAAAGGGTAAAAGCTATAAAAAGTATGAAAAGTCCTGCTTTTGATGAAGTAAAATTATTCTTAAAAAGCTTCATCATAAGAAAAATAAAAAACGGGAAAAACAAATAATAAAACATTTCAAAAGATATTGACCATAAGGGCCCGTTATTACCGTAAGGTGAAAACCAGTATCCTTTGTAAGATTTTGAAATTTGAAGGAACAATAAATTGCCAAAAAGGTTTACCAGGCTAAAATCTTTAGTGCTTAATTGTTGTATAACAATTCCTGCCAGGGCTGTTATTGCAATAGAAATAGTGTATAAAGGAATAATGCGGTTAAATCTGCGAAACAGATATTCATTTAAACGAGTCTTCGTGACAGGCATTTTATTTTGCAGGCTCAAGCGAATGCTAAAACCCGACAGAATAAAGAAGAAAAGAACTGCTTCCCTGTTGAGATCAGAAATAAAATTGAAGATATGATGCAAAGCTCTGAAATGATGCGTATCATAAAGATTATAAAATCTTGTGTATATGTGGTGAAATACAACTAATGCTGCGGCTAGCCCACGGAAACTATCCAATATTTTTATTCGATGCAATTAATAAAAATCATTTAATCATTTAATTCAGAAACTTTTTCCTGCGGCAAAATATTTTCTTGAACCGCATACTCTGCGCTCTGCAAACTCTTTATCCCGGATGTATATCGTGTTGCCTGATTCAGAATATACTGGCATGGGAAGTAATTTACGCGTGAACGGTTCGTACTTATGAGGTAAAAAGTTGTACGAAAGTAAAAGGTTGTGTACTTCTTTATCCTCAATACCATAGCGGTTGCCAGAACCGTTTAGTTCGATAATAATAGCTTTAAGCGTTTCGCTCTTCAAAACATTTTCACCACCTTTTAATACATTCAATTCGAAACCTTCCACGTCTATTTTTAATAAAGTTGGCAGATGTTCTAAAAAAAGATGATCCAGTGTTACCACCGGAACCTCAATACTATCTTCGCCTGAATAATCTTTTTGAGCAATAACATGATTTACTGTGTCAAAGCTTTTTGTAAACTTCAAACTGCCTTTTGTTGCACCGACACCATTATTATAAGTTGCAACTATGTTTCCCGCTTTGTTTATCCTGATATTGCTTACTAAACTTTTATAAGTGGAAGGTATCGGCTCAAGTGAAACGGACTTAGCCTTAACAATAACTGAGGCCAAAATGGTATAAGCGCCAACATTTGCCCCGATATCTCCAAACAAATCGCCTGGCCGTAAAAGGTGAAGTAAGAAAGCCATATCTTCAAATTCGTGAAGACCAACATAAATGTTTCCTGTTGCGCCCGTCATTCCTTGTTTTATAATCAGCTTGCTGTTTTCAACAAAAGGAAATATAATGGGATTACGATGTATCCTGGTTGCAATTTGCAACTTTATAAAACGAACATAAGCTGTATACCTGTTGTGCCTTGCCAGCGGATGATTATGAATGAAACGAATAATTTTTAAGAGTTTTTTCATAAATGGATAAAAATAAGTGCGGGTTCAGCAAACCTTATTTAAACTGTCAGCAAGAATGGCGGTCACTTCTTTAGCAGAATATTTCTCAAACTCAGTTTGATTTACAGTATTAAAATTATAAGCATCTGCATATCTTTTAAATTCATCAAAACTTCGCGCTAAATTCTCAAAAATGGTATTTACATCTTTCTCTCCACTAAACTCCAAAACGATGCCCGCACCCGACTTGTGAATAATATTGCATGCCGTACTTTCTTTGTGCAAAACAGCCCATACTGGTTTTTGCGACAAAATGGCCTGGTACACTTTTGACGGCGTATAATGCGGCTCAGTGCTGCCTAAAATAAAAACGCCGGTTGCTGCATTTAAATGAACCAGCGCATCGAGGTAAGGAATTCTTGCAGGATATTCAAATACGTTTTTTTGCCACAATCCGTATTTTTCTGCAAGTGGTTTTATATTGTATCCTTGTGCATTACCAGGAGAAGTTCCGGTACCAATAAAATGCAATTCGAGGTGTTGAAATTTTTCCCGTTCAGTGCTTATTGCTGATAAAATTTTTTGCAAAGGCATGAAAGCTTTTGGCAGCATTGCGCCGGCATATACCAACTGAATTTTTGTATTTTTCTTTGAAAATAAATAAGGTTCAATTTTGATTGTTTTCACCGCATCGTGATCTGCCTTTTCACCGCCATACGGCATTGCTGCAAATACCGCCTTTTTTGCCACAGCCGGATTTCGCTCCTGCACACCTTTGTAATAACCTTGTGCAACGCCTGTTATCAGTGATGCTTTTTTAATGGCTATCGGTTCTAAAAATCTTGCAAAGTGCTTACTGAACCAATGGCGGGTAAATATTTTATCAGAGCCGGGAAAATCATGTACCCACGGATCAATATAATCAATGCCGTACTTTATGCCTGTCGTCTCATGCAACCACCGCCCAAGCAAAGCCACGTAAAAAGATGGAATAGGAATGTATAAAAAGTCGAAATGATCTTTTTTTATTATTTTTTTTGCTTTTGTGTATAATTGAAAAAAAGCGCGTATACCTATATCTCCTATCAATCTTGGTTTGGTGGTTTTGAATGCCCCGACTTTTTCTATATGTAAACTCACAGGAAGCAATTTAGTAAGATTATGATCGAGATTTTCTTCATAAAAATCTTTATGTACCGTTAAGATCGTTGGTTGCCACCCAAAGGAAGGTAAGTGCTGCGCGAATAACCTGGAACGATGTACGGCTGCTAAGTTTGACGGAGGAAAATGAGGAGAGATTATTAATATTTTTTTCAAAAAAATTATAGCGCTTGCAATTGAGGATAAAGTTGAGTCATAATTTTCTCTAAAGAAGGTGAAGTTTCAACAATAATTTTTACTTCTTGCTGATCAGCTTTTATTTTTTCTTTATCACCTGAATTTTCTATTATTATCCTTGCCATATCATCCGGGTTTTTTGCAAGCATCAATTTGCCTTCTTCCCACGAATATCCCCTGTTACCTGCTTCTGTAGAAATTACCGGCAAACCCCAACTCAAAGCTTTTGCAAGTTTTGTACTTACCCCGCGGGAATAATAAAAAACGAGGTTTAAAAAATATGCCCAGGTGGCAACTTCTTCAACTAATTCCTTTTCTTGTAAAAAACCGCAATACTTAACAAAGGAATATTTTTTGGCTATCTCTTGTCCAATACTTTCCGGTCCACCAACTAATTTTATTTCAATAGTATGTTCCTTAGCAGATAAGGCGTCACATAAAGCAATTACACCAGTGTAATTAGGCGTATGACTCATATCGCCAATAAAGCCGACGCGGTTTAATACAGGATGTAAATTCAGAAACTCTTTTTGCAGAGTGCGGGGAACCATAAAAGTTTTTTTGGCGCCAAGCCATCTTTCAATTTGCTCTTCTGTTGGTGAGATGCTTAATACCATGTCAATACATTTGATGCGATAAGAAGACTCTGTTTTTAACATCCGGCCCAAAGTATAGGAGGAAAACAAGGTTTTTATCTTTGTACTTTTTTCTCTAAACCTAACTACTTCGTGCAGATAGTCACCTGACTCGTTTCCATGAGAACACAATATAACTTTAATATCTTCACCCCCGATTTCTTTAAATAACGAAGAAAACCTGATGGTGTTAGAAAGATTCAAAAAAACCAGCTTTATGTTATTCTTTTCTATTAATTCCCTGATCTGTAATTTGTAGTTGTTGGGCTGATAATCGTTGTAATGATTAAGGCCAAGCTTAACCCGACATCTATACAGAAAAGAAATTTTATATTCGACAGGAAGTAACAGTACTTCAAACTTTTTTGCAAGTAAACCTATAAATTCAAAGGTACAATTCCTCACGCCGCCTTCTCTTTTTAAAGGGTTTATATAAATATCGTTAGTTATAAATAATACTTTTTCTACCAATATCATTTCTTTTTTATCGGAGATAGTATTAGGAAATTTGGATATGAGAAGCCAATTGTTACAATAACAGTTTTTCTAAACATTATATCTTTTATCAGACCTGAAGCTGGATGATTCTTTTACAAACAAAAGATCAGTTTGCCATAAAGCCTTGTCTAACGGTCGGCGGGTTGAGACCGAGCAAATATCATAAACAACAAAGTTATACTCGTACATATAGTTTATCATATCTCTTATTAACGGTACTTCTTTATGAATGTCAAGTAATGAAACTTCAGATATGATCACTTCTGTTGTTGGTAAATAATCACTAAACCCTTTTAAAACCTCCGCTTCATAACCCTGTACATCAAGCTTAATCAAATCAACTTTTGAAATTTCTTTATGTTTTAACACAGTGTTTAAAGTAATGCTTTTACGCTTTGTTCTGTTTTGTTTATTTACGACTTCTTCAAGCACTGAACTTGCTGTTTCCAGTTCAGTAAAATACAGTTCTTCATTATCTGCCTGAGCCAGTAAGGCAATGTCATAGGTTACATTTGACTTTGCTTCAGAAATTTCTTTAAGTTTTGATTGCTTTTGCTGCATCGCTTCAAGCATTAAATAGGATGCGCCCGGAAAAACCTGCATGCAGCTTTTTGTCCACTCTCCTTCGTAGGCTCCCACGTCTATAATTTGCTGCGGCTTAAAACCCAGCGCATTCAGTCTTTCAAGGCTAAAAAACATATCAGGAACACCGCTTTTTCTTCGGATATAATTTTTAAAAGAGTCAGGAACTAAACGGTTAATAAAACTCATAAACTTATTTTATCATTGCAGCATACAAGGCAAGGTATTGGTCCGGAATTGTTTTATCACTAAATTTTTCCTCCGCAATTTCTCTGACCTTTTTTCTCTCAATTTTACTTATAATACTTACTTTTTCCGCCATTTCATCTGCATTTTCACATATAAAACCATTCACTCCATCCTGTATAATTTCAGGTATAGCGCCATAAGGAAAGCCAAGAACCGGAGTTCCGCAGGCCATTGCTTCTGCCATCACAATGCCAAATGGTTCATTCCATTGTACGGGCATTAGCAAAGCGGATGCTTTTCCTAATATTTCATTCTTTTGCCGGTCATTTACAGTACCTATATACACAATACGTTCTGTCAGGTTAGGTTTTATCTTTTCTTCAAAATAATCTCTTTTAGTATCAGGAACATTACCGGCAATAATTAGTCTTTTATTGGTTTTTTTTGCTGCTTCAATAGCTATATGAGTTCCTTTTATTTCTTCTATTCTTCCTAAAAAAACCAACGGTGCGTCTTCGTCTGTTTTTTCTTTAAAATCATATTTATCTGTTGATATAAAATTGTAGATAGTATCTGCAACAGCTTTTGTTTTTATTTTATTGGTGATATAATCACTGCATCCTGTAAACCTCAATGAACTTTTTTTGGATAATTTCACTGCCTTCGAAATTTGCGATAAAGACGGTTCGCGCTGATAACTCATCAGTTTAGGAATGTGAAACGGCATTACAGGCAACATATAAGCCAACCGGCTGAAACTATGAATGATATCAAATTTTTCTTGAGTTACAAGAGCAGTCAGTGTAATCATATTTCTTACAGTATCAACTGCATTTTGGCTTTTAAGACCTTGCCAGGCCACTAACCTGCAAGGAACTTTTGAAGCAGCATTGGCGCACAAAGTCACAGTGTGACCTTTTTGTACAAACGCATGTATCAGCCCTTCTACAATCCGTTCGATCCCGCCGTATAAGCCGGGGGGTACGGGAATTTCCGGATCGCATGTAAGTAAAATTTTCATTGGCCAATTTAAACTGCTAATACACTTTTATACACATTTTCAGTCTCATCAGCCACTCTTTTAAAACCATCTACGGGTTTGATGTTTTCAGATAACTTATTTAGCAGTTCAGGATTATTTATTAGTTTTTGAAGTGTTTTCTTCAATGCTAATGCATCTCCAAATTGAAACAGCAGTCCATTTACTCCGTCCTGTATCTGCTCTGCAATCCCATAAACATTTGAGCCTATTACGGGTATGCCTGCAGCAAATGCTTCCTGAATGACAAGGGGCGACATTTCGGAAAACATAGACGGTAAAATTAAAGCGTCGTAATCTCTCATAGTTGCTACCACATCTTTTTGTGCCAATACACCTTTCCAGACAATATTTTTTTTCCCGTTTGTTTTGTTTTTCAGGTTTATAAAATATGCCTCGTCATTTACTGCTCCATACAGATGCAATACTATTTTATCCTCGGGCAAATTTATTATTGCATCTATTAATAAATGCAGTCCTTTTATAGGGTCTATCCTTCCAATAAATATGAGGCTGACTGACGGACCTGCTTTGACGATCTGAACTTCAGAAATATGCGTATTATAAGGTAATGCTTGCTTTATAACACTTATTTTATTTGCAGGAACTCCGTTTTCCAATAAAACTTCTTTGTACCAATCAGTTAGTACTATCACCTTACTGCAAAGGTCAAATATTTCGAATAATGAAATACGGAGTTTTTTAATAATAAAGGGATAAGAAAAAGCTGTTCCTATTGAATTGTTTAATTTTGCCGTATCAATATTTAAATTGTACAAAGGCATTGATGCATTGTACAAAATTTTTTGTGCAGTATTGTTAATTGGCAACTTACTTAAAGCACATTGAGTACATCTTTTAATATCTATTAATCCGGTGCAGGATTCTTTGTCTTTATACATGAGTGTACCGCAAAAGCAACTGTAACGGGCAAGATGCATTGTGAAAACAGTTCTTATGCCCATTTTTTTTAATGCCCGTAAATGATATATCCCGATTCCGCTGCTGCCTGCCAGTTCCTGTACGTGAACAATATCAGGTTGCAGCTCTATAATTAATTGTTTAAAAGCATCAATACCATTGGGCGCTCTTTTCCCCATCATAAGCAATCTGTCCCTTTTATCAGGCTCCGGATAACGTTTTACTGAAAGTCCGTCATATTTATATTCATTTAAAATATCACTATTATAATCAGGAACTAAAATAGTTACATCATTTCCTTTTTGTTGCAATGATTTTGCTAAAGCCCAGGTGTAAACTTCTGTACCTGCAACATGGTGTGGCATAAAATGATTGAGGCAAAAAACAATATTCATTTTAACTATGGAAGAATTTTTACAGCCAGTTAATTGTTGTGATAGCAAATTATTGTTTCTCCGCGGGTATAAATAGAAAAGTCATATTTAAACAAGGCATTAAAGAATATTTTCGAACAACCTTTTCGCCGCCAATCATGTAATTCTATAATTATACATTTAGTTTTAGGAAGCCAGTTGTCATAATTATCAGTAAAAAGCTCTAACTCCGCTCCTTCTATGTCAAGTTTGAGAATATCTATTTCTTCTATATTATTAGAACTCATTACTTCATCAATAGAATACGCCCTGACTGCCCCGGGCTTATACTCAGCTATCTCTTGACATGAAAAGCCCCAGCTTCCCATGTTATATATATCTCCGACTTCTAAATAAGCCGATCTATTCCAAATTCCTCCTTGTATAGGAAAAGCGTTTTTATATTGCGTAAGATTTTTTATTAACTGATTGTAATTATTCTCTTCGGGCTCAATCGCTATGACCTTTACCCCGGGAAATCTTTGCATAAAATAAAGAGATGCCAAACCGATATTAGCGCCGCAATCAACAATGATTTTTGGTGTAAAAGGTATTTTTGCGTTATAATTTCTTTTAGAAAATACTTCCTGAAAGACTGTCCAGTCACTTGAATTTTGCCTGATATATACCGGAGCTTTCCATCCTTTGGGTTGAAAGGATAAGAGCTTTTTATGCAAAAAGTCTCTGTCTATGTACAATTTAACTGTATTAAAAATACCAAACTTTTTGGCGGTATGGGCAAATGTAAAAAGGTATGTAATTGTATTTTTCAATATTCCCGCAGAAGCTAATTCTGTTTTTTAGTTATATTAGAGGGGTGTTTGATACCAAATGAAGCAAGGATAAAATAAATAAAAACCTTTAAGTCAAACTTATTATCTAAATACCATTTCATTTTCTTTTTACTTTCAGGATCATTCTTAAAATAACTGTATACAGTAAGGCTTTTTAATTTAGCCATAATTATACCGTTGTATTTTTCATTAATACCGATATTTTTTTTGTACATTGCTATGTTCGTATTATTGCGCATAACAATTTTTGAATCATCCGCCATCATACTTTGTTTATGTATCCTGTACCAACACGTTGCAGTTTTATCATAATGGAGTTTATACTTACTTGCAATCCTTAACCATAGATCCCAATCTTCAAACAACAGATTTGTATCATATCCTCCAACTTCTTTGATTAGAGAAGTTCGAGACAATACAGAAGGATTTGGTATAAAGTTTATTTTAAGCAGATCAAAATAAATATCATCTGATTTTTTTCCATCGTATTCAATCCTGTCAAAATAACCCTGTTTTAAAGCATTTCCATTTTCGTCAATTAGCTGAGCATCTGAATATACAAGCGCTGTTGTCTCTCCCAGCATTTCCAACATTTGAACATGCTTTTCAATTTTAGTCTCAAAAAGAATATCGTCAGCATCTACCTTTTGAAGATATTTTCCTTCTGCATTATTTAGAATGATATTACAAGCATGTGTGAGACCTGAATTTTGTTTATTTGAGATGAGTTTAACTGCAATATTATTTTCCTTTGACCAACTGTCAACCTGTCTATAAGAGTCGTCTGTAGATCCGTCATCAACAACAATTATTTCAATATTTGAATAAGTTTGTTTTTTTATGCTGTCTAAAGTGTACCTGATATATTTAGCAGTATTATAAACAGGTATACCAACAGAGACTAAGGGAGTCATAAAAATGGAAATAATTACTAATGAAATACTGCAGCTAAAGCATCTTTAAAACCAAAACCTGTTTTTCTAAGGGCTTGTGTTGTTTTACTTAAATTATAATCTTTGAAATAAAACTTGCATATATTAACTAAAAAACGTCTTTTGTTTTTTTTATGTAACCACTTAAATTCACTTTTACTTATCGGGAAACATAATTCATTAAGAGCATCTTTAAAATAAGAATAATTATTATGTAAATAGCTAAAATAATTTTTTTGTTCTTGCCCCTCATGCAGACGATAGAAAAGAATTTCAAAAGGCAGCATTATTATTTTCGAATAAGAGCAGGCTTTTAAATTGAAATATAAATCATTAGCAGGACCATATTTTTCCGGATAGCCTTTTATTCTTTCAAAAAAACTTCTTCTTATAATTGTTCCGCCTGGCCCGATCATTAAAAATGGTTTTTCAAAAAAATGTTTCCTCAGCGCTTCATTTGAAGTAAGTTCATAAGGTTCTTCTTCCTTGTTAAAACTATACATACCAAAATCAGAATTCTGGAAACTCATCATCGTATTAACACACTTTTCAATTCCATCTTTTAAGATATTGTCGTCCGAGTCTACAAACATCAAAAATTCTCCTTTTGCATATCTGGCTGCATTGTTTCTATTGGGGTAATCTCCTAAATTTTTTTCATTTACATAAACCTTAACCCGCTTGTCTTTCATTTCATAACTTCTTGCAATCTCAACTGTTTTGTCTTTTGAGCAGTCATCCGCAATTATCAACTCAAGATTTGTATAGGTTGAAGAAAGCACACTTTCTATAGTTTCTGCAATATAATCTTCACGGTTGTAAGAAGTGGTTATTACACTTACCAATGGATGCATATAATTATTCCTGTTACTTCTTAATTCCTCTCTTTTATTTTACCCTGCGGCACTTCTTTACAAAAGAGTTTAAAACTTTTATCCAGGGTTTTGTCTCCAAAAAACTTTCCTACTGCCAAAAAAGTAAGATGAGACAAAAAACTGCCGGTTATGCCGGATAAGTTATGAAAGCTCCAGTATATTTTTTTTTTAAAAGCAAGCGTTCTGTTTTTCCAGATCCTGTAACCTGCAGTGAGCGCAGGAGTGACGAACGAAGGAAACAAAGGTAATACGTGCCAATATGTATAATAGGCGTAATTGACGATATAGCTTACTTTGAAAGCATACGCAAAATTATAATGATGATAGTGATACACGACAAGCGAAGGATTGAAAGCTATTTTGTACCCGGCCTGTAAAGCATCTCTGGCCCAAATCTTATCTTCGGCAAAGCTGGTTTCTATAAAAGGAATAGCTGTAAGCGCTGACCTTCGGTACATAGCATTTACATCATCCCAGCGATCAATTGCAGATAATTGCTTTTTTAAAGAAAGCCTCGAAAAAGTTCCGTTTGGAAAATGCTGGTATGAAGTAACAGGCTGAGTCATTCTTTTAAACCATTTTGCCGGGTTTTTGTCTGAGTGGTTTGGTACAGCCTGCATGCCAACCACTGCCTGCAATTCTGTATCACTAAAGTGTGCAGCCATTTTTTCTAACTGATTTTCTTCTGCCAGATAAGCATCCTGTACGGTAAAGTATACAAGTTCGCCGTTTGTATGTTGGGTTCCAAGATTTCTTGTCAGTCCGTGATTAAATGTTCCGTTGGGAATATCAAAAATTTTTGCTCCAAAGCTTTTAGCAATTTCCCTGCTGTTGTCTGTTGACATTGAATCCAACACAACAATTTCAAGTTGGTCTGCAATTGTCTGCTTTTTGATTGCGTCCAGACATTTTACTAAAGTAGCAGCGCCATTTTTTACCGGTATAACGACTGATATTCTCAACTTACCGATTTATAAATTTTTTTAGTCTTCTTTTTACGCTTCTTGCAAAGTCCATAAATATATTAGGTTTATTAATTGCTTTTGTTGCCGCAAGAATATAGGGCTGACAATTAAATTCCTTATTATAATCAAAGTCCTTTACTTTTTTAAAAACAGCCGTTTTTGGAGAGAAAGGCGCCACCAGCTTCCACGAATCTTCTGCTGATAAAAACGCTTTCAGCTCTTTTCCGGTTGATATATTCGTGTCATCAATTACTACATGGCCATTTATTTTCAGCCCTTGAGAAAAGAAATACCAATCCATGTAAGGGATGGGAAATCCATGACAGCCGTCTATTAAAATAAAGTCCCAAATATTTTCTTTTAAATCAAACCACACTTCATCGCTTCTTTTACCTACGAATTCCATATTCTCTATAGAAATATGATTTTTATTTACATACTCCCTGAACCTGACAATCTCTTGCTCATCTGGATTTATACAAGTATGCGTGGTACCTTTTAAAGCGAACAAAGCTGTACTTATACCCATGCCTGTTTCAAGGCTGCGGGTTTCAGGATTTAGAATTTTATCCATAAACTCGAAAACAGGGGTAGGCAAACCAGAGGATGTTAATTCTCCGGAACTCCAATTGTGTATTTTTGGTGGTGAGTCTAAAAGTGTGGTCAAAGTCATTTTATTCGTATTCGCAGAAGATTGGAATATTGATGAAAAAAGGGATTAAAATTCATTAAACTAAAAATTAAATTTCTTTTCCGGTAAGAACAATTTTTTAACAACACCACGTATCCGTGTCTTTTTTACAATCAAAGAATCACTTGTAAAAATGCCAGTAATAAACTTTATCAGTAGCATATCTTTTAAAGAAAGGATTCCTGCTTTAAATAAAAGCCGGGAAACTTCTTTAAATTCTTCTTTATGTTCCCATAACCTTGATAACAAAAACACTTTGATAAAATCAAAATAGCCTTTTCGCATGAAGTGGTTGTATCCTTTTAATGTTTGTACTGAAACGATACCTGGTAAATAGGCAATCGTTTTTCTTAAAAACCGAAATTTAGCTTTAATGCTGTCTCTCCAAAAAGCTATGATTTTATCATCACCTTTATCTACAAAATAATAGCAGTCAGCAGGCAAATCATGCATAATTTTCATTTTCAAACCTTTATCCAGCAAAGCCCTCAAATGTATGTCAGGATCCTCACTCGGATAAAGCGTTTCATCAAATCCGCCAAGTTTCAGCAAGGCTTCCTTTTTCCAAAGTGGCGCCATAGTCTGCCATGGAGTGTCCATTCTAAGAAAATATCCGATAGCTTCTTCACGTGTTTTTGCTGGTTTATTAAAAAGACGGTAAGGAGGTTTCTCAACAGGCGTACATTGATACTGATTAAAGACAGCCCAATCCAGATCAGTTCTGTTTTGCATAACGGACTTTCTTTGCTCTATACAAAAAGGGGCTAACAGATCATCTGAGTCCAGACACATTACGTATTTGGAGTCTGCATTTCTCAATGCCTTATTCCTGCCTAAAGCAGGACCAGACCGCGGTATATCTGAAGGAATTAGTTTAGCCTTGCCAGGATAAGTCTTCAAAAAATTATTAGCGATTGAAGCAGAAGAGTCAGTCGAACCATCGTCTATCATTATAACACTCCAGTCGCTGCATGTTTGTGCAGCTACTGACGATAAAGCTTCTGCAAGTGTAGTTTCTGCATTGTAAAAAGGAATTATAATGTCAACCTTGCTATTCATGATTGAGGAAAGCTCCCTTAATAAAAGAACCTTGGTAAGACTTCTGAACTTTTCTAATTGCAAAAAAAGCTTTACTAAAAATCCTCCACCTAAATCTAAACTTTTTAAATTTTCTAAATAACAGCAGCGAGGCTAATTCATCTAAGCTCATTTTACAAAACAATAAAACATTTGATCTGAAATGCGGCGACATTTTTTTTAATTGCTGAAAAGCTATAACCATATTTCGGTTTTCATTCCATTCGAGCTCGTTCCATCCGTTATAAACACTGTCGTGTACTATTGAAGCTGCGGGCACTAAACCGATTTTAAAATTAAAATATTTAGCCCGCTGCAAATAATCATCGTCTTCTCCATAATGTAAATAGAGCGGGTCGAATCCACCGGTTGTTTCAACACATTGCCTTGACATTAGCCAGCAGGCAGCGTGAATATACTCGGTTTCGTAGAGGCATTGTAACCGGTTAAAATACATATCCTCTAAAATTGTATTGTTATACCTGTAAAAAAGCTCTGAAAACAATGTTTCAAATTTTTTCTCGGTGGTGTCTAAATGAAAGGGACTTATAATACCGAATTCAGGATTAATTTTGGAAGCTTCAACCAATTTTTTTATCGTATGTTCTTTTATCCATGCATCCTGGTTTAATAAAAATACATAGTCAGCGTTTTGCTTCACAGCCTTTCTTAAACCAATATTATTAGCTTGTCCAAAACCAAGGTTTTTGCCTGCCTCGATCACATCAATTGACGGAAACTTTTGTTTGATTAATATTACTGTATTATCAGTGGAAGCATTATCAATGGCAATGATTTGTAAAGGAACAGCACTGGAACATAATGAGCCAAAACACTTTTCAATCCATTTGGAAGCGTTGTAGGTAACCACAATGCAAAAGATAGTTGGGTTACCCATTAATAGGATTAGAAAAAAAGGAAATCAGAGCTTTTTCTGTCTTTTCCTTCGAGTATTCTTTAGCTGTTTCGTAAGCTTTTTGCTGCATCAATTTTAATGAATCTTCATTTTGTTTGTAATTATTCATTTGCTCACACAGGCTTTCAACAAGCTGGTATGCTTCATTATTTTCAAATGCAAAGGCATTTTTTTTATCATCTAAATAATCCCTTGGTCCAAAGCCTTCATAGCAAAAGACAATACAGCCTGACGCCATAGCTTCCACTATTGAAGTGTTTAATGCTTCAAAAGTATTTAATGAAACAAAAAATGCTGATCTCTGCATCTCAACTGCAACTTCTGCGTGTGACAAATTCTTTAATTCCAGTATCTTCCAATTCTCATTTTTAAAAAGATCCTTGATTGCTGAGTCGTTATGTGAGCTTATGTGTTTTTTTAAAAGATAATTTACGATTGAATGATCAATCTGCTGATACTTAGGATATAATATTATTTGTCTTTTTCTCTTTTTTTCCGGATCATCCGAAAAGAAATAAGGAGCGATAAAAGGAGGAATAAGCGTATAAGGCAAATTTATATGCTTTTGAACTATTTCTTTTAAATGCGGCATAATAATCCAGGCATGTGTAAAACCTAAAGAAACATGATCTTCGCCTGAAGGCATACTTTCAAAAATATATCCTGGAGCCTGGATAAATACGATCTTCTTACAGTTGATTTTTTTAAGGCCGGCATAATTCATCATTACTTCAGGTACAATAAGATAATCACTTGGCCTTACTTTCAATCGAAATTCCTTTATGCTTTCGATAGGTACATTAATGTTTAGCCACGCCGGTGATTTTAATGGAGCTTCTTTTATGATGAAAGCTTCAAACTCATTTCTATTCAGCAGTTCCACGTGCTGATAAAACATTGCCATTCCCCAACTTGGCACATCTCTATTTGGAACTAAATAATTAATGCGCATATTTAAAGCAACTTTAGAAACAGAAAATCTTAGTGAAATAAAAGAAATGTTACGGCTCTCTTACTTTTATATCCAAAAACATTAAAAATAAAATTACCTATACGATATTTAAACAATCCGGTAATACAATATATGATTGAGAAAAAAAAGATAATTGCTTCTTTATTTTTAGTTATGTACAGATTTGGGATAATTGACCTGATTAACAGAATAAACCGTGATTTTACATGTTGCATTTCAGTATAACTAAAACATGAAGGATCATAGTTATTGTATAAAGCATAAGTTTCTGCAATTTTCATTTGCAAAGTGTTCATACTGGTACCCTTTGCATGGATTCTATATTTAAATAATTTACTTTCTATACCATAAAAACCTGCACCTGCCTTTGCAAGTCTTATCCAATAATCCCAATCTTCACAACCTACCATTTTTTCATCTTCATTTTGATTTCCCACTTTAGACACCCATTCTTTTTTCACCACTACTGATAAAATTGGAATTGGATTTCCCTTATATAACCTTTTGTACATTTTGGCCCCTGTAAAATAGCCACAAGCAGGTTCATAGTCAGAAGTTATACTATTATTTTCATCGATGATGACTCCCTGGGTATAAAAAACATCAGCATTAATTTGAGCTACATATTTAAATTGTTCTTCCAACTTGTTATACAACCATATATCGTCAGAATCTAAAAATGCAATCCATTTTCCCTTCGCTTCTGCAATGCCCCTGTTTCTGGCTGCAGCCTGCTTCTTATTTTGCTGATATATATATTTTATACGACAATCCATGCTTCTAAAAACTTCAATGATTTGCGATGTCTTGTCTGTAGAACCGTCATCAACAATAATTAATTCCCAATTTTTAAATGTTTGATCACGAACTGAAACAATAGATTTTTCGATGTATCTCTCTGCGTTATATGCAGGCATTATTACACTTATAAAAGTATCTACATCTTGATCCATTCAGGAGGAACTATTTCTGTTTTTGCAAGAGTAAACCATTGAGTTGGGGAAATAATAATTTTATTTTTGTTCGCATTAAGCCACGCCCCCCACCAGCTAAAACTGCTGTTAGCAATAATATTATGTTTACATAAAGACATCAGCCTCATGTCTTCAAAACTATATCGGCCTTTATTAAAATCTATAAGACTATAATTATTTCTTAAAGGAAAGTTTTGTTTCACCCAATCAATGTCATCAGAAAAAATAAAAAAATGAGGAGATCTGACAGTTTGATTTATATGTTTTATAGCATTTAGGTAATATTCTTCAGTACAAATACCTTGATAACTTCGAGCTTCCGAATTTGTTATATAATCACCTCGCCTAAAATGTATAGAAACAGCATTTGTAGACTTTATTCGATCTATGTACTGCCTGTTAATTTCGTTTGGTTTATTTTTAAAAGTAAAATCCTTCCTGATAGTTGTGTCGATACCTTTAAAATATTTTTCATTTTGCCAATAGCCATCTAAATAAATATTTCCGGTAAGATCTAAAACAGAAGAATTATAAAAATGATTGGACTCAGTAATGTATTGCGAAGGAAATATACTATTGTAAATTTTTCTGTAAGCCTTCCATAAAGAACTGTTTTTTACAATACAAAAATGTGTATCAAAAACATTAAGTTCAAAATCGCGGAAAGTGTAATTAAGTGTCTCATTTCTATCGAGTAATTGCGAGAGGTCTAAGTATAAAGAAGTTTTATTTTTAATGGATAAGTTACGTCCTATAGCATATTGAAACATTTGATTACCAAGCCCTCCTATTAGCTTAACAATAACCATAAGTTATTTTTTAATATACCAAAAGCATCCGCATCCATATTTTTGGTCTTTAACCAAATTAGGATCAGCATTCTCAATAAATAAACCTTCATCGGTGATTAAAGAAAAATTTTTAAGATCGAAGTCTGTAAAAAGATTGTTGATTAAGTCAAAACTATAAATTCTATGAGCGTTAAATTGTATAGTAGGCTTGCCTAACGGAGTCACTAATAACAAATGTCCCTTTATTTTTGTTACCCTTTGCAATTCTGCAATAGCTCTGAAATCACTTTCCGGATCTAAAGGATCGCCATATCTGCCTAACCCAATATGCTCTATTGTATGCATGCATGAAATGGACTCAACTGAATCTGATTCAAAAAACAAATTCGTTAAATCTGCGGAAGAAGATTTTAGGTTTGACAATGTAAGTTCTGCTGGCCTGTAGTCATAAAACTCGGTTGGAATAAATGCAGACAGCGTAGTGCAAAAATGCAGGGTTGATGAAATATCAATGTGCTTGGCAGGATTGATTTCTTTTATTACTCTGGCAGCCCATGCCGGATGGTAAATATAATGAGTATCGAATGGAGTAATACCTGTATTATCATTGAAAAACGGAAATCTGTTTTCCCAATTATTTTGCAACTTTTTAGTTTTATCTAATTGATTAAACCTATCAAATATTTGCTTAAATGCTTTTAATCTTACTTGTTCCTGACGGTTTTTTTTTAAAAAATTTATTAGATCAGTTAACATACCTATAGAAGACTTAATATAAATTTTTATACTACTTTGTTACACTATCTTTTCTGCCATGACACTTTATCTACAAAAATCGTATTTATATACGTATCTGCAAAAATCATATAATCTTTAGAACATACATAATTAATGATATTATTTAACTTCTTTTCCGAATTATTTTCTGAATACGTTAATGTTTCAATACAAAATATTTCAGGACGAAACTTTTTGAAATCGAAACTTTTTATAATTTCAAAATCTAACCCTTCCACATCAATCGAAACAAAATTTGGAGCAGTAGCACCAAAATACAGTTCAATAATTTTATTGCATGACACAAGAGGTACTTTTATGACCTCTTCTATTTTATGAGCTCCAGAACTTTGATATTTTTGGGCCTCTTCTTTTAAAAATGTATTTAATGTTTTAACGGACATTAAATAAAAATCTGCCTCCTGAGTATCATCTAAAAAGCCAATTCCAATATTTAGATTTTTGTCATTAGGTCTATATTTTTCAAAAGCTCTTATTAAAAGAGGATCAGGTTCGATATTGACGCCATAGAATCCCTTTTTATAAAATAAAAAAGTGTTGTTTATATAGAAAGGATGGTGAGCTCCTATATCGAGAAAAGTTGGTTTATTAATCTTTAATTGTTCAAAAATAAAATCTACAATCACATCTTCTCCTGTCTGAGAATAACTACTTTTATGGTAATCTATTGAAGGCTCTAAAATATCAGAAGGAAATACATATCTCTTCAATTTTCCAAGTATCTTCATTAATGATTTTTAATTTTAAGATATATACGATTGTTATTAATTGTGAAATTGCTTTTGACTAGTATCTATTTCTAACTTTGATACACTCACCTTCATCGGATTAATTAAAAAACCTGTTCCTGAAGTTCTTACAATGCTTTTATCCAAAGACGAGGCAGGAACGTCTGATATTATAATAGAGGCAACGTTTTCTACATAATGAATAGGCTTTTCATATGAAGATAGTCCTACGACAAGATGATAACTTCCTGAAGAAAATAAAAGCTGATCTTCTCTGAATAAAACCTGATAGTCCCCTTTTTCCATATCTGTTTCCTTACTCCAGGTTGTTCTTAGATTTACTTCTATAGAGTTATTCAGACCAAGTGCAACAATAAAATGTTTTACTGGTTTATTAAGTCTAAATTTCACCCTAACCTGCCAGAACGACCCAACGGGAATTTCATTAATAAGATTACTATGAATATCCTCTATTTGCAATTGGTAAGCATATCCCTGAAGTTGATCAGAATAATCAGGTAAGGGAATATTATAAACTGACTTAGCTGTCTGGTTAGAGTTTAGGTACTTACTAATAACCTCGTCTATACTTCCTTTTGATATTACATAACCATTAGATAGAAAGACTCCTCTATCACATAATTTTTGTACTGCAGCCATATTATGACTCACAAACAAAACCGTCCTCCCCTCTCCTTTACTCACCTCCCCCATTTTTCCCAAACACTTTTTTTGAAATTCTGCATCACCCACAGCAAGCACTTCATCCACAATTAAAATCTCACTTTCCAAGTGGGCGGCTACTGCAAAAGCAAGCCGTACATACATGCCTGATGAATATCTCTTAACCGGCGTGTCAATATATCTTTCGACGCCTGAAAAGCCTACTATTTCATCAAACTTGCGGGCTATTTCTCTCTTGCGCATCCCAAGGATAGCGCCATTTAAAAATATATTTTCCCTGCCGGTAAGCTCAGGATGAAAGCCTGTGCCTACTTCAAGCAGGCTGGCAATGCGCCCTTTTGCTTTTACAGTGCCGGTGGTAGGAGAAGTTACCCGGCTTAATATTTTTAATAAAGTGCTTTTGCCCGCTCCATTACGGCCGATAATACCTACGGCATCGCCCTGCTCTATTTCAAAATTGATGTCTTTCAGGCTCCATACAACATCACTGGTTCCTTTTGTTGCCCTGTCATTTGTTTCACCAATTTTCAAAAAAGGGTCTTCCTTTCCTCTTACTTTTGCAAACCATCTCTCAAGGTCGCGTGAGATAGTTCCGGTTCCGATTTCTCCTAACTGGTAGGCTTTGGACAGGTTTTCTACTTTTATTGCTGCGGGCATACTATTTTTTGCCATTAAGGCGCTAAGACACGAAGGGGCTAAGTATCATAAAGTTTAAAAATTATCCTTTTAAAACTTCTTTGGTTACTTCGAGATATTGCCTTCCCCACTTTTGACAAGGCTCCAAATGGTTTCCTTCGGCCCACTCGTTCCAGGCATTTATAAAGAGAAAAGTATCTTCATTTTTATACTTTTCTTTTATAGAAAGCAACCATCGTTTATATTGCTCAGGGTTAGAATCAACCATAATTGTTGCACCTGATTTTCTTCTTGCAGAATTATCCCAACCAGGAATTATTCCCGGATACACGTTTGAAGGAGATTTAATATTCAGCATATTATCTACATAGTCACGATAAGAAACTATGCCATTATCTGCGTACGCAGATCTTTTTACTTTAAACTTGTTCAATAACCTGTCCGTAAAACTTCCTGATATTCTAACCGGGGGAATGGTAAAATCGGGGTGAAATTCAATTGCGCTGTCAAAGCCGTATTCTAAAGGATCGCCTTTGAAATTAAAACTTTGAACATACCCCAGATGCAGTTCACCCAATCCTGATGCAAGGGCTTCACTTCTCCATATTTCCAAAGTCTTTTTGATATTGGGAAACAGTGCAGGCCTGTAGACTAAAAAGTATGGTTTATTGTCTTTCTTAATATAACGGGGATCGGAAAAGAAATTTTCTATTAAAAACCTGATGTGCGACCGGTCATCGTCTTTACTATAACTTTGTTTTATTAAAACTTCCTGGTCCTGACCATCCCATTTTCTTGTCCAGTTCTCATTAGCCCAGCATAACATAAAAGGAAAATCAGGTGTTCCTGTTGCCAGCATGTCATCGAGAGGCCGCTGTAATAAACGCTTGCCATTGAACCAATAATGATAATAACAAAAGCCGTAAACACCATGATCTTTTGCTAACTCAGCCTGTGCAACCCTGGATTCTTGCAGTCTTAAATCGTAGAAGCCCATATCTGCCGGCAAGTGAGGCTGGTAATGACCTTTAAATAATGGCTTTGCCTTTGTAACATTTGTCCATTCTGTAAACCCCTTACCCCACCATTTGTCATTTTCAGGTATAGGATGAAACTGGGGAAGGTAAATAGCAACAGACCGTATATCAGACATAAATATTTACTACATTTTGCAATGATGCTTCAATATTATCAGATAGTTTTTTAAAGCTCCAGTTTTCTTTTGCGTAGGCCTGGCTGCGCTTTCCGCATTCTGTTGCATATTTCATATCTTTTACTAACCTTTCTATATAAAGTGCACCTGTTTCAAAATCTTCGTTATTTATCAAAAAACCATTTTTATTATTTACCACCGTTTCCCTTACTCCGCCTTCAGCAATGCCTACTACAGTTGTACCCAGGGCATTGGCTTCGAGGGGCGCAAAGCCAAAAGGTTCAAGCCGCGGCATGTAAATCATTGCAGCAGCCTCACTTACTAATTTTTTCATTTCTTCTTCGTTTACATTCAGTGATATTTCTAACTCTACGTTGAGTTTTTCAGCAAGTGCTTCTACTTGTGTTCTGTAATTCAGATCTGCCCCATTGCCTATACATACCAGTTTAGGCCTGTGGTGTTCATGTATTTTTGCTATTGTTTTAATAACCCTGTCTATGCCTTTTAAATAATAAATCAGCCCGACATTGATAACATACGGTTTTTTTTCTGCTGCAGGGGAAATAAAAAAAGAGTCATCAATTCCTAAATAACATACTTCCGAGTCAATGCCGTACGACCGCATAACGTTTTCACGGCTAAACAGTGAATTAACCAGAATTTTAGAATACTTCTTTGCAGCATTTATTTCTTCTGACACCTGGATACGGTTAGCAATTAAGCTGAAATGATTTTTTAAAAAATTAATTGACATTTTATTACCCGGAGCAGCCCAAACGAGATCGGGACTTGCTTCGTAATTCCACCTGTAAGGCTCACCTAAATATATTGCGCAGGGAATGGAAGCATACAAACTAATAAACGATATATAATTGATAGAACAAGAGTTTGCAAACAACACATCAAACTTTTCATTGTTTATTTCCCCGGCACACACTTCACAGTGCCTTTTTATAATTTCATTTCTTTTATTAATGTATTGATATTGCTGAAAAGAAAACCGTGGCTGCTGTAGCTTTTCAAGTTGATCTTTTAAGGGATGAATATGAAGTTTTATATCACTTTCCATCGGATGAAGTGTGTCACTTAATGACGTATCAGGTGTCCATATTTCGATATAGTGACCTTTGCTTTTAAGCGCTTTTATATGATAATTTAAAGCTCTTTTGCCCCCGCCGCTTACCAAATTGTGCCAGATAGCTATTCTCATTTATAAAAAAACCTGGCAGGTAACGATTTTAGAATTTGGATGATCTTGAGGGTAAACGGTTAACAGGTCTTTAATTTTCTTATTATAGGGCGGTTCGTCTAAATAGACACCCGAGCCTGAGTAATATCTGATGCTTGCATCTGGCTGTTTATTTATATTAGGCTCATTAGTTAATTCCATAGGCAAATGTTCGGTAACAATAAAATATTTATACTTTTTGCATTTATCTAAAATAGTCTTTATATCGTTATTAGAAAGATGCTGCAGCACTTGCCGGCATAAACAAAGGTCGCCATCAGGTATTTTATCTCTTACAATATTTTTATATAAAAACTGAATATTATTTTCTTTAAAATTTTTATTGTTATCTTCAACAAGATCTTCTACCACATCAACACCTGTATATTCAATTTGATTTAACCGGGTCATTTTCTTTCCTATTCTGAAATCTCCGCATCCCAAATCAACTACTGTTTTTATATCATGATGCTTAATAAAATCACTTATAACTTTTACATATTGCTCCGAGTGTTCATCGTCTGAGCCGGAGCCGGAATAAAACTGACTTTTGTTGTCAGTGCCCCATTTTTTGTTTTTATAAATATCGGAAAATATCTGTTTGTGATTTGGTTTTATAAATCTGCGTTTTATCTTTTCTATAAGAATTCTCATTTTTTTAATCATAATTTAGATCCGCTGAAAATGTAAGACGATTAGAAAAGCCATTTGTACGTCTTAATTGGTATGCTGCTCTTCAATTTGAAGTTAGTGATTGTACTCAATTAATCTTTCAGGCTTTGCCTTAAGTTTAATATATTTTTTTACCCCGGGACGAATCTCTCTTCTTACTCCAAACCTTCTAAAGATAATAAAGTAACATTGGCCTGCTAACTTTAATTTATTGAACAAGCTAAGGTTTTTATATGCGTTTGACTTCCACAAAACATCCTTCATAATATTCAGGCCAGCCGACATATAAGGAAATGATTTAGTAAAATCAGACATGTGATAGGCAGCAGTTAAATGATCTGTTGAACACGAGTCACCGCCTAATAAAATATGAGAGCTTGCGCTTTCCAATACCTTGTATTTTCCGAGAAATGCGACTCTTGAAACAATTAACCAGTCCATAGCCAGATAATTTTTCGAAGTTACATAAGGCAGGTAAGATTTGTGCATTAAGCCATAATAACAGCCATTTTTATCTACATTTTTTAGATAATTTTTAATTCTGGATTGAGGGGAGTTCTGAACCATGTCAATTTTGGCATCAAATCCTATAAACACTCCTTTTGTATCATAGATTTTAGCTATTCCGTAGGCAGAGGAGTAACCTGGGTTATTTAATAAAAAAGCCATACAATCTTCTATGTAGTTTGTGTCTAACCAATCATCATCAGCGATCTTCATAAAGTACTCACCCGTCACCTTTTCCAATACAAAATTGAAGTTAAAAATAGGTCCTTTGTTTACGGGCTGGCGGTAGTACTTAATTCTTTTGTCTGAGATGAATTTTTCAATCACATATTTGACATCCTGATTAGTTGAACTATTATCTGATATAATTATTTCAATATTTTTATACGTTTGATTAATTATACTATTAAGCGTTCTTTCGAGTGTAACAGGTCTGTTATACGTTGGGAGACATACGCTTACTAATGGTTCTTCTATATTTGATTTGTTAGCTGCCATTAATTAAGTTCTTACTAATGCTATTTTATGCATTCATTAAATCAACATTAAAAAATTGTTGAGCATAAGGATTTTTAGAATACCTGAAGCTTTTTTGGCCGGTTTCTTTATCTGCAGAAACCACCGTGTCGTCAGGTATATCTTTTTCGAATACTGATGTGTATGCTGACAAGGATACTCTGTTACCAACTGTACAATTACCTATTATAGCCGTATGTGCTGTTAAAGAAACTCCTTTGCCCATAACAGGGTATTTCCCCTTATGCGAACCGATAGTGCAACCCTGTAATGCAACAAAGTAATCATCATATTTTGCTTTGCCTAACATGGTTCCTGCAGCGTGAAAAATTAAAAAGATATCAGGCAGCCCGGTATCATACATACAATCAAATGCATGTAAAGCCTTATTTAAACAGTATAATTTTTCGGAAATTATATTTTTGCCTTTTTCCTTCCAAAAAGTATTTGCTAAAAACCATACGAACATCAAATACTGGTCTGTGTACAAATGATTTAATATTGTCTGACCGCCATTGTTATACCGTGAATGTGAAGTTTTACCAAAGCAAAAATCAATTCTGTCTAAAGCAAGGTTTACAATATTATTGTAATCTGCTAATTTAACCGTATCTCTGTCAGGAAAAAAATAATTAAGCTGTGCGGATGTATAGGATTGCAATTCATCTTTTGGCAAACTCAACAGCATTATTATGTATTTTAAATAAAGTTTTGAAGAGATTACAAGATCATTATTATACTCTGTTAACCGGTTTCGGGTGGCAGGTACTTTTTTCAATTAATCCTGTTTGTTTCCCATTTTAGGTTTGGCCGTACTATGCCTGGTATTATACCCCTGTAGTCAACTGTCCTGGTTTCCATATCTTCCAATACATCAAATATCAATGCTTCGGGTTCATAAGAATGAACTTTTTCAGGAATATGGGTAGAAACTGCGATACCGACTGTATACCTTCCTTCATTTAATAAATTGTCCGGTATCCACATTATTGATTTGTACAGACCTATTTCAGAAAATTTATTATCAACTGCTTCATGACTTACAAAAACGTGATCGCCTTTTATATTGAAAACGTGAATATTGGCAACAGGCTTATATCCCTTTTCTTTTAAATCATACACAAACTCAACACCTATCTCTTCATCAATATGAGCTGTCTCTATTACCTGCTTTTTTTTATTAATCAGCCTTGCGCTTAAAATATAGGCAACTCCGTCTTTCGTACTGTTCTCCCATTTTTGCTGGGCAATGGTTTCCGAACTTAAATAATTATCTATAACATTTTTAGTTTCGCCCTGCTGAGCCATCATTCCATTTTTAATGTGAATGCACTCATTGCACAATGAATTTATAGAAGTCATATTATGACTGACAAATAAAACAGTGCGACCCTCATTGGAACTGACGTCTTTCATCTTTCCCAAACATTTTTTCTGAAACTCTGCATCGCCGACCGCCAGTACTTCGTCTACAATTAAAATTTCACTTTCCAGGTGTGCTGCTACTGCAAAAGCCAGGCGAACATACATTCCGGAAGAATACCTTTTGACAGGTGTATCAATGTATCTTTCAACGCCTGCAAAATCTACTATTTTGTCAAATTGCCGTACTATTTCTCTTTTCCGCATTCCGAGGATAGCGCCGTTTAAAAAAATATTTTCGCGTCCCGTCAGCTCAGGATGAAAGCCTGTGCCAACTTCGAGCAGACTGGCAATACGTCCCTTTGCTTTTATAGTACCGCTGGTGGGGGAAGTGACCCTGCTTAATATTTTTAACAGAGTGCTTTTGCCTGCACCGTTGCGACCGATAAGGCCAACTGCATCTCCCTGTTGTATGTCGAAATTTACATCTTTTAAGCTCCATACTACATCACTGTTTCCTTTTACGGCTCTGTCGTTTGCTTCGCCAATTTTTAAAAAAGGATCTTCTTTTCCTCTTATTCTTGCGATCCATCTTTCGATATCACGCGACACAGTTCCGGTTCCTATTTCTCCTAACTGGTATGCTTTGGATAAATTTTCTACTTTTATTACTACAGACATTTTATATATTTCAGCCACAAAGGCGCGAAGACACGAAGTTTATTTAAGCTTTACTCATGTTTAAATTAAACAGTGTCTACAAAATTCTTTTCTACTTTATTAAAAATAATTATCCCTGCTGCCATTAGCCCAAATGTTACTAATGCTGAATAACCCAATGAGAACCATGAAAAGCTTCCTTTTCCTAAAAAGCCGTACCTGAAGGTTTCGATGAGCGATGTCATCGGGTTAAGCTCTATCAGCCATCTGTATTGGTGAGGTGCGGCGGACAAGGGATAAATGACTGTAGTAGCATACATCAGCAATTGAATACCGAAAGTGATTAAAAAAGCAAGATCACGGTATTTGGTGGTCATAGCAGAGATAATCATTCCTGCGCCCAGGCCAAGAGCAGCCATTAATATAACAACGGTGGGAAACAAAGCAATTGCCCAGGTAAGATGAAAAGCAGTTCCCTTAAAAGCATAAAAAATTATCACAATTAAAAATAAAAGAAACTGCACGCCAAACCTGACGAGATTGCTGACTACTATACTCAGCGGCATGATGAGCCGCGGAAAATACACTTTACCGAAAATATTGGCATTATCTTTAAAAACAGTGGAGGTTTTGGTAAGACAGTCTGCAAAATAATTCCACGCAGTGATGCCGGCCATATAAAAAAGCGGCGGCGGAAGACCATCAGTGGAGATGCCTGCCAACCTGCCAAATACAAATGTGAACATAAGCGTGGTCAGAAGCGGCTGAATAAAAAACCACAACGGACCCAGAATAGTTTGTTTATAAAAGGAAACAAAATCACGCCTGACAAGCAGCCACAAAAGATCGCGGTATTGCCATACATCTTTGAGCCGGAGATCTAAAATATTGTTGTATGGCTCTATTACCATGTCCCACTGCTCATCTTTTTCCGGCTCTCCCACTGTGTTCTCAACCACCATTACTATTACTTACTACTTTTTAGATGTTTGGTTTAAAAGCTTCAAATATAGAAGTAATTTACTTTTTCCGCACTTCTTTTTGATCAGTGTGCGAAACATTTGTTTTTTAAATAAACAAATGTTTCAACCGCTATTAACAATTTCACCTCTTTTTTAATCATTCTTTATAAGCATTCTGCTCTTTTTACTCAAAGCTTAATTGTTTAGCCGACTCATAAATTTTATGAATGATCTCTACTGTTTTCAAACCTTCAAAGGAATTAGCAGAGATGGCGCCTCCGTTTAATAAGACATCAGCCAGGTTTTTATATACTTTATCGTGGTTAGACATTGAGCCGGTATAATTTCCATATTCATTCGCTTTGTTCCCTGCCGGCAAATCTTTGAATTCAAAACCTTCAATATTTTGATATTCAAGCTCATTCAGGTATTGGCCGCCTATCTTTACAGTTCCCTTTTCGGCAAATATGGTTAGTGATCCTTCCATATTTTTGTTATAACTGTTGACGGTATAATTTATGGTTCCGATAGCTCCGTTGGTAAACTCAACTGCTGCTGCACCGCTATCTTCAAAGTCAATAATATTTTCATGTGCGAAGTTGGCAGTAAGCGCATATACTTTTTTTATATCCCCTATCATCCAGTACAAAAGATCTATGAAATGACTGAACTGTGTATATAAAGTTCCTCCATCCATATCTTTCGTTCCTTTCCATGAATTTTGGTAATAATCATTATTCCGGTTCCAAAAACAGCTAAGCTGAATACTGTAAATTCTGCCCAAAATACCCTTTTCAATGGCATCTTTAACCGCCGCAACGGGCGGGTTGAACCTGTTTTGTTTTATAACGAATAACTGTCTCCCGGCTTTTGCAGCTTCATTAATCATTTTTTGGCAATCCTGTAAATGTATAGCCATCGGCTTTTCGCATAAAACATGAAAACCTGCCTGTAAAGATTGAATAGAATGTGCAGCATGAAGGCCGTTGGGCGTGCAGACAGATACAACATCTATCTCTTTCTCATTTTGCAAAAGAGTTGAAATATCGTTGTAAGAAGCAGCGTCATACTTTGAAGCCAAAGTATCTGCTTTCTCTTTTATTGTATCACAAACTGCAACTAATTTACCAGTATTATTTATATGTTCGGCATGCCGTTGAGCTATTCTTCCGCAACCTATAATTGCAAATTTTAAGACCTGGTGCATATTAACTTATGCAAGCACTTTTTTAAGGTTTTGCTTAAATATTTCAAATCCAAAAGACTTCATTACTTTTTGCTGCAGTTCTTTTTTTATTGAATTCCCGGCTATTTTGTCTTTTACTGATAATATGTTTTCGAGCACTTCCAACATTCCTATTTCATCATCGGGATCAACCAGGCATCCTAATTCTCCCTGCTGTAAAGCGTCTGCAGTTCCGTCCTGATTACCGCCGATAACAGGCACCCCGCATGCCATCGCTTCAATAAAAACAATTCCAAATCCTTCTTTCCGGCTGGGCAAAATAAATACATCTGCCAGCAGGTAATGGTCTGTCACTTCTTCCTCTTTTACAAAGCCGGTCAGCAACACCTCGTCTTTTATGTTGTTTGTTTCTTTAAGATCAACCAGCCGCTTTTCTTCTCTGGTATCAGGCTGACCAGAAAGAATATATTTTACATCAGGAAACCGCTTTTTCAAAAAAGGTATAATTTGCATTACCTTGTCATAACCCTTATATTTTTCAGAATAAGAAAGACGGGTTAATGTAAATATTACCGGCGCTTGCTGCTTCAAATTGTAGCGTTCCAGCAGATATTGAGGCTTTTTAAACTCACCTGGCCAGGAAAAGCAGGGATCAATGGTATTATGAAACACCGTTATTTTACCTTGATTTATTCCATGAACTTCAACTAATTTTTGCTTTGTAAAGGCACTTACTGCTAAAATGATATTTGCCTGTTGCAATACTTTTTGCTGCACGCTGCTAAGTTTTTTCCAGACTTCTATACCATGGGCAATGAGTATAATTTGTTTAGAAGGAGAAAGAGCCTTTACTATCATAACAATTGAACTAAGATGAATATGCGACAAAACAATAGTATCAAACTTATGAGCATTTAAAAAGACGTGAAAGGCAAAAGAAATTTTTTTACCATTAAACCCTTTATAGTTATTATCCGCAAAGTACCTGCTGTCAGCTTTATCATCATAAGCAGAACAAGCTTCTGCCATGATGTGTCCTTCTTTTTGAACATCTGACAACGCCTTTAAAAATGCGCGGTTAAACTTTTCAATGCCGCCAGTGGCAGAAAATGCCGTCAGGTTTAAAAACAATATTTTTTTTAAAGCCATACTTTACTATTCCTGTCATTTCTAAAACAGGTGCAGAATAACGATTTGAGCAAGTTCAAACTAATTTAGGTGAAATATTGATATAAACGCTTCCACCAGGGCAGCTTGTCATTTTCGGAGTAAGAATAATTATAAGACATGCTGTTGCTGTAGCCGTGGCCATAGCCGTACGAGTAATAGGAATTAGCACCTTTTAATTTAACGTCGTTAACAAGGAGGCAAAGATTTGTAAAAGTTTTTTTTACATATAGATCATTAATAAAATCCAGTTGCTTTTTAGGAGTATATCTCTGGCGAACTATAAACACCATTGCATCAGCATAACTGCTTAAAACTTTCGCATCGCTGACGAGGCCAAGCGGAGCTGAGTCGATAATTATTACATCGAAATTTGATTTAAGATAAGTAAAAAGCTCTCCGATTTTTTCATCCAGCATCAACTCGGAAGGATTAGGCGGAACAGGGCCTGCAGGTACTATATACAGGTTATTTGTATTTGGAACCAACACTGGTAATTGTTCTTTACTTACATCACCAATAATATAATTACTAATTCCTTTTTTATCAAGAAGATTAAGGGACCTGGAGATTTTTGGTTTACGAAGGTCTAACTCAAGTATGACGGTTTTCTTATTAGCCAGCGCCCATACAGCTCCTAAATTCATAGAAGTGAAGGTCTTACCTTCGCCCGCAATGGAAGACGTAACCAGGATGACGGGGCTTTTTTTATCAGTTATAAAAAATTGCAGATTGGTTCGTGCTACCCTGAATTGCTCGGATATAATACTCCTGTCTTTTTCGCCTACCACCAGTTTCCGGTCTCCCATTTTATGGTGAGCGATCTCACCGGCAACGGGTATTTCTGTTGCCCAGGTAATATCAGCCTTCGTAGTTACTTTATCATTAAGCAGTTCCCGCACATAAATAAACCCGGCAGGCAGCAGGAGGCCTGCTATAAGGGCGAGGCGATAAATGCCGCTTCGGTCAGGGCTTACAGGCGCCCCGGATGAAGAGGCCGGATCAATAGATGAGGCATTTGAAATACTGGAAGCAACGGTAATAGCAGACTCTTCACGTTTTTGCAATAAAAACAGGTACAGCTTTTCTTTTATGCCCTGCTGCCGTTCTATTTCCGCGAGTTCCCTTTCTTTTAATGGAACTGCTCTTATCTGGCCTCTGAGGTTGTTGTAGTCGGTTAAGAGGTTATTTCTTACAGACGCTGTTGCCCTTTTTATATTAGAAAGATTTTCAAGTAAGCTTGTTCTGACTTTTTCTATCTGGTTTTCCATGACCTGTATGACGGGGTTAGCCTGGGGCATGATTTTAAGCTTTTCTTCACGCTGAAGCTGCAGTTGATTATAATCGGTAATCAAGGCAAGCAATGTAGGGTCTTCAATACCAAGTGAAGAAGGAACAAGACTGTATCTCTTACCAGAACTTCTGATATATTGTGTAATCATCTCAGTCACCTGCAATCTTATTTCCTGTTCATTAAGCTTATCATTCAGATTTTTCAGTTCGTCAGATTGCATCTCACCCTGTTTTTGAATATCTATTATCTCGTTTTTTTCCCTGAATTCCTGAATTCCATGTTCTACTTTACCTAATTCGGAAGTCAAAAGTATTAGCCTGCCATCTATAAACTTAACTGTATTTTCGATGACCCTGTTTTTATTCTCAATAATATTATTGTTATAAGCCTTTACAAGCTCATTTAAAATATCAACTCCTTTTTGTTGAATTTCCGTTACTATGTTTATGCTTAAAATGGTAGCGTCGCGGTTGAGCTGCCTTATGTTTAAGCCTCCTGCCAGGCCTCCCGCCATTTGAAAAGGAGGAACCCACTGAATAATATATTTATATTGTGGATTAAGAGCGCCCGCGCTTATGTTCGTTATTTGAAAATCCCCCTGTGCAGCGTGTATAATTTCTTCTGGTTTGTACCATTGGTTTGCCAGGCCCAGTACCTTAAAATATCCCTGGCTGTTAAAATTTAAAACAAGGGTATAAGGCGTATTGGTATCTTTTTGCGAAACAGGCTTATAATTAAAAGGTCTGTTATTATAAATTTCACTTCTTTTCAAGCTTCCTTCCACCCAGTATTGTGTGTTTAAATTTATTGCGCTCACTACCTTTTGCATGAGAGTAGCCGACTTTAAAATTTCTATTTCATTTGCCAGGTTTGTTTTTGGCTTAAACAACACAATTTCATTCAACGCATCCGAAGGCTGGGCGTTTTTGTCGTCTTTAACCAGTATAGAAACAGATGAATTGTAGTACGGCACCTGGTAGCGCAAATACAGATAAGCAAGTGTAACAGCAATAGCTGCAGACGCTATAAATAAAGGCAGATAGACAAGATATTTAAAAAGAAACTCTTTTGGAGTAAATGCAGGTTTCTCTTTTACCGGCTGTCCGCTTAATAGCGCGTTAACTGACATTATACCTGCTTATTTTCTAAAATTAATTATTAAGATGACGATAGTGCTGATAACAGTAAGCGCAGTTGCTGCAAGAGAAATATTGCTCCTTAAAACAGATGAAGACAGGTCAGTTGCAGTTACCTTGTCTTTCGTAAGCTCTACGTACACAACATCATTTTGCTTTAACACAAAATAAGGTGAGCTGAATACATTTTTTGAAAGCATGTTTACACGACCAAATTCACGCTGCCCGTTTTGTTCACGAATTACGAGTATATTGTCCCTTCGGGCTGTGACAGGGAGATCTCCGGCCAAGCCAATGGCTTCGATTAAAGTGACTTTTCCGTCAGGAATAGTAAGTGTTCCCGGCTTTGTAACTTCCCCTAAAACAGTGATTTTAAAATTTAAGAATTGTACCGTTACAATCGGGTCGCTTACAAATTTTACCAGCCTTCGGGCCAACGTATCAATCAACTGCTTTCTTTGCATTCCTGCCACGTGTATTATTCCTAACTGGGGAAAGTGTATAGTGCCATCTGCTTCTACTATGTAACCACTGTTACCAGAGCCTGCAGCTGCAGCTGACACAGATGATGGTGAAGCGGAAGATGAAATTCCTGAACCTAAATTATAAGGAGCCGCCGATGCAGGATCTAATGCATTAACTACGACACTTACCCTGTCACCAGGTTGTATAGCCGGCTCATAATTTTGAATTGTTTTAGCGAGGCCAGAGTCGCCTTGCTGATTAAAATAAACCAGAGTTCCCAATCTTTTTTGAGTATTACATGCCTGCAGTAAAAAGCTTATAGACAAAAGCGTTGTTATGCACGTATAAACCCATATCCGGTCTTTCATGAATAAATTCTTATATGACTGCTTACAGCTTCGCCGCCTCAGTCACATAAAATACGTGTGAATCTTTTATAGTACCAATAAAATAAATACCGGGTTTATTATTTCCCGGAATAAAAAAATGCAATTAGTAATGGAATAACTTTTAATGTTTGCTTAGAAGTCATTGTGAAATTAACAGGAAAAGCCTCTTCAGAATGAAGCAAAATATGCACCTGTTCTGCAAAAGTTTTGATTGGTAAATTTATAGGAAATATAGAGTAATGAAACAAATTATTTAAAATGATTGAGTTAACTATGCTATCTTTTCAACCGACTCTTATTTGCAGTTTTCCTTTATAAATAAACGTTTTGAATTTCCTGATAGTTTTGAAATTGGAAGAAGCTATTTAAACTGTTCTTTGCTCTGATACTTGAAAAGTATCTGTTAGGGCTTATTATTAAATGCTGCCTGCAGAAGCAAAGTTGTCATCTTCAGAGTCTGAATAAATATTACTATCAATTTTAATAACTCTCATCGGAAGCTTTACGGGCACTTTTCTGATGCTGTAAATGATTATAAAAAAACACGCAGCTAATCCTGTTATCAGCCACGTTGTACCTATATTTTGTAATAAAAAGGCAGCAGCGATAGAAAGTATATTTGCTGCAACACACATAAAAACAATCGTTTTATGCGTTAATCCCCTTTCAAGCAGCAAATGATGGATATGATTTCTGTCTGCACTGAAAGGTGAGCGGCGATGTAAGATACGAATTGCAAAAACCCGTAAAGTATCCATCAAAGGAATAAGCAATATAGAAAATGCAATGGCAGGCACCGCAGACAAAGTAAATGCAGTATAACCCGGACCGCTGCTGATAAATTTAATAACCAATATACTGTTTACTACTCCCATTAATAATGATCCGGTATCGCCCATAAAAATTTTCGCCGGCTGAAAATTATAAATTAAAAAAGCTCCCAGGCTTCCTGCAAAACCAAACCCCAGCACTGCGTAAGGAAGATCATGATTAACCAGGAAAAAAGTGCCAAATACAAGAGCGCTTATTAACCCTAAACTTGCTGCCAGGCCATCTATGCCATCAATAAGATTAAAGGCATTGATGACAACTATGAGTGTAAAGAAAGTAAGAAAAAAACTAAAAGAAGCATAAATATGTGTTAGCCCCAAAAAACCATGCATGTCCGTAATCAGCAGATGCGCCTTAAACATAAGTATAAAGGCAATAAAACTTTGCCCGGCAAATTTTTTAAAAGCAGATATCTCAACAATATCGTCTTTAATACCTATAAAAAAAATGAGTATAAAGCTTGCGACGTAATAAGGATATTCGGCAATGCCGGACAAGTTGCCGGTTAGTAATACAGAAACAATAAAGCCAAGAAATATACCGGTGCCGCCTAAAGAGGATATCGGCCTGGTATGAAGCTTCCTGACTGCATCAGGATTATCAAATAAATTCTTTTTCTCAGAAACATATATAATCTTGGGAATGGAGAACAGCGTAATCAAAAAAGCAAGAATTCCTGCAAATAACATTTGTTCCATCAGGCTGGTTTAGTAGATATTGTAAACGAAAAATTCTTTTCTTTATTTCGTAATACTAAATAAAGAAAAGGTCATATAAAAATTTATTGCAAAAGTTATTGTAATTAACTGCTTTTTTAACTTTTTATGAAGAAATGATGCCTTGGAAGCATAGGTTTGAAATAATGAGAGCTAACAAACTTTTTTACACATATTTGCCGTTTAAGTAAAATCAATAAAGATTAACGATAGTTTTTGTCAGTTCACTTTAAAGTAAGTTTTATTTTGCAGGCTTATAAAACTTATCCTTTACTATAATAAATTTACTTCATTTTTTAAAAATAATCTTTGCCTTTTACCTTTTCACATCCCGCCGCTGTGTTGCCTCTTACGTTTATAAAAAAAAAGTGGATCTCTGTTACAGCTTTAATTATCGGAAGCATTACACCTGATTTTGAATACTTTTTCAGAATGGAGCAGAATAGTTATTACAGCCATTCATGGGGTGGTATTTTCTGGTTTGATTTGCCGCTTGCTTTACTATTGGTTTATTTGTTTAATGATTTAATAAAGAAAGAGTTAATTGAAAACTTACCTCAGTTTCTTAATGTAAGATTTTCACAGTTCCGACTGGTGCAACGAAATTTAAATAATATAAAGGATTTTATTATTGTTCTTATTTCCCTGTTAATTGGTATAATATCCCATGTAATTTGGGATAAGGTTACACATAAAAGTGTAAGTTTAATAGACCAGCAGGAACATTATACCGTTTTTTGGGAAGCTAACAGCGTAGCAGGAGCTATTTTAATTGCCGCAGCAGTCTGGAAAATGCGCCGGGGAATGAGTACGCAAAAAAGTAATATTTATAAGTATTGGTTAGTCATTTTTATAATTATGGTGACCGTAATGTATGTAAGGTACTTAAGTACTTCGGGTATAAGAGAAATTGGCATTTCTGCCATTGTAGGTTTTTTTACAGGATTGATTATTACCTCTCTTATCAGGAAGCTGAAAAACCCTTCACAGACCGCTGTATCGCCTAAGCAAAGAATGACTGACAAGGAAATTGTAAATTAAAAAAGCAGACGGCAAGAAAGATTTTTATTGTTGTAAAGAACCGAGGTTACTTTATTTTAAGAATTAAAGGTCACGTGCTTTTTCTGTCACCGTTCAAATGCTTCCTGGCGGTGAAAATTCAACCGCCAGGAAACTCAGAAGTTTGATCATAAAGGGCACAAAGAATTAGGAGCTAAAGTTTTTGCTATTGCACGCTGTCCGAGCCCGTTTGGGTCCCTGTATTATTATTCTTCCTTTTAAACAAATTTGCATCTATTTTGCCAAAACGATAAGCTAAGGTCAGACGTACCATTTGCGGATCACGCAGCCGGTTGTAGTCCTGCACAAAATATTGGCTTTCTGAATGCTGGTCAGTTTTACGTGTCCTGAAAATATCGCTGAAACTAATTGTGGCAGAAGCTGCATTGTTTTTTAAGAAAGACTTTTTTACTGCAATATCTACCCCGTAAAAAGGCCTGATATATCCTTGTGATGCACTTTGTGCCTGACCAAAACCTCCGGGACCACCGCCTGGCCCGCCACCAGAACCGCCACGTGCGCCGGGAGGTCCGCCAAATCCACCGCCACCGCCGGGAGTTAAATTGGTCTTAGCCTGATACGTAGCAGAAAGCTGCGTCGTAAAATTAGCAGGAAGCTTAAAATTACTGTTGAACTTACCAAACCAACTCCACAAGCTGTTTTGTGATGTGGCCGAGTCTGCAGCATTGATAGAGGAATTATAGATGTTTACATTCGTTGTAAAATCAAGCCATTTAGCGGGGTAAAACTGCCCGGTCAATTCAGAGCCATAAGACACGCTTGAGCTTGCGTTGATGTAAGTATTTATAATGGCTTCTTTTGCAGTAAAAGGATTTATCTCTCTGTCCGCGAAGCGTGTTATAAGGTCTTTTGTCTTCTTATAATACAATGAAGCAAGGAACATATTATTTTTCTCAAAAGTCTTTGAATAAGACATTTCGTATGAATTTGTAAATTCAGGCACAAGATCAGGATTGCCTTTGGTGATATTAAGCGGGTCGGTATAATCAATAAACGGAATTAGCTGAAAGAAATTAGGTCGGTTAATGCGCCGCGTAGCGCTCAACTGGAGTTCCTGCTTCTTATTTAGCTTCTGACTGAAAAAGATGGACGGAAACAGACTTACAGGATACTTATTACTGAATTTATCGCCCGATTTTGTAAGCGTACCGGTATAATCGGAACTCTCTGCACGCAAGCCTAACTTGTATCCAAAATCCTTTATGCTGCTGGTAACACTTACATAGGCCGCATATACATTGTCATCACTTTTATAGTTGCTGGTTGCAGAGGGAATAACAACATAATCATTAACAGATTTATCAAAAGAAAAATTATCATTATTGTTTGTTCTGCTGCGGATAGCTGCACGCAAACCAGTTTCCAGCTTTGTTTTTGACGTTACCGGGTTTACAAAATCTGTCTGCAAAATTACGTTATAATCACTGCCGTCTCCGGCTATTTTTTGCAACGCCGTTTCTGTAACAGCACTGCCTGCGCCATTGGCAAAAGCATTGGTAGTGTAAAAAGAGTTGTTTGAATTTTTGCCGCCGAAATAACTTGCGTCAGCAGTCAACTCTTTTCCTTCCTTCGGAAAAATATATTTTAAACCAAATGCACCTCCCTGGCCGTTAAAAACCCGGCTGCCCGTTGAGTTGCGTTCGCTGTAGCTTTTGATAGTCCCCGCATTGTACAGGCTGTCGGTATTGATGTTAATAAACTCGTTTGGCTTGAATTCTCCATGCACTTTAAAACCTGCAAAAGAAAGCGTAGTGCGGTTATTGACAAAATAATCAAAACCGGCACGGCCGAAAACAAAAGCACCTTTTGTTTTATTATAATTATTCTGGTTAATAAGTGTCTGAGGCGTGTCTGCGAAGTTTAAACGATTGGTGACACCTGTTGTAACACCTTTCATCTGGTTCACATTTACACTTGCAAAAAAGTTGATTTTGCCTTGTCTCGCATTGATATCTGCACCACCGTTTACTGCGCCGCGTTTGTCTACGCCCGCCCGCAGATTACCGTTATAGCCGGTTTTTTTATTCTTCTTTAAAACAATATTTAAAATTCCGCCGCCGCCGCCTGAAGCATCATACTTTGCGGAAGGATTTGTGATAACTTCTACATTTTCAATTGCATCTGCCGGTATCTGATCGAGGGTTAATGTAGTTGGCCTTCCGTCAACAAATATCTGCGGCGGGGCGTTACGCAGTGCTACATTGCCATCAATATCAACATTTACGCTGGGCACGTTTTTCATTACGTCCAGCGCTGTTCCGCCTGCGCTTACTATATTCTTATCAACACTAAATACTTTTTTATCAATATCTATTTTCATTCCGCTGGTGGCAGTAACGGTTACTGTTTCCAATTGTTTAATTTCTGGCAGCAATGTTATTTTGCCAAAGTCTTTTTCAAAGGAAGGCATACCACCAGCAGGCGGAGCCTGAGAAGGATTTCCGGGTTTATTGCCGGCCAAAAAAGAAACAGTTTGCTCAACAGGTTTATAACCGGTAGCAGAAATTTTAAGTTTTAATGTTCCCATAACCGGCAGCTCTTCAAATTCAAATTCCCCATTCGCCTTTGTACCAATGCCTTTGAGCAAGACATCTTTTGGTTTTTTATTTGCAGCATTAAAACTGCTGTGCAATAACATAACGGATGCATCGCTGATAGCCTTGCCGCTGCTGTCAACCAATTTACCGTAGATATGTCCAATATTTGGCGCTGCCTGCCCGGCTCTACCATTTGGAGCTGCACCTTGCGGCATTTGGGCGTATAAATGAAAAACAGCGGATAAAAGGCAAATTATTAATAGAAACTTTTTCATAAAAGAGGTTTTAGTTGTTGAGGTAACGAAAATAAAAGAGTGATTTTCGGTTACTACACAAATGTATTTAAGGCGCTTTCGCCGTCATATGAATTGAGACGAAAACAAAAAATGTCTCGACAAAAAAGGAGAAGGTTAGGAAAAGGTTGTTTAAGTTTAGCGTCGATAGGAGGTTTGTTTTTATATGTATTAGTTAAGTAATTATTATTTTAGACAAAGTAGCCTTTTGTATCACTTTGCAGTAATTTGTATCACTTTGTATCATCTTGTATCATTTTGTAGTAATTTGTATCATTTTGTAACAAGCTGTAACACGTAGTAATGGAGAACCCGGTATATATTTTTAGACTCAATTTAGATTGGCAACTAATATCTCTGATGCGTAAGACTGATAGGTTTGATGCATCATGGACATCCATAGAAAGAAGAGAAAAACAAAGTTTAAAACAACTTAAGTCAATTGCAACGGTAAGAAGCGTTGGTGCATCTACCAGAATTGAAGGTTCTAAACTGACTGATGAAGAAGTTGATGTACTTCTAAAAAATATTGATGTCGCTAAGCTTGAGGATAGAGATTCTCAAGAAGCGGTGGGGTATTTTGAAGCTTTGGATATCATATTTGACGCCTATCATGATATACAAATTACAGAGGGAGATATCAAAAACCTGCATAACATTTTGATGAAATACAGTACAAAAGATGAATGGCATAAAGGCAATTATAAACAACACAGCAATGCTGTTGAAGCAAAATATCCAGACGGAACAAGTCAAATAATATTCCAAACGACAGAGCCGGGACCTGATACTGAAGCCGCAATGAATAAACTAATCGAATGGTATAACAATGAAGACTCAATTCATCCACTCGTAAAATGCTCCATATTTACTTATGAATTTTTAAGCATACATCCCTTTCAAGACGGTAATGGAAGATTAAGCAGACTAATATCTTCGTTGCTATTATTAAAGAATGGATATAAGTGGATTCAGTATGTAAGCTTTGAACATGAAATAGAAAGCAGAAAACTTGAATATTATCGGGTACTTAGAAGTTGTCAGGCTCAACGACCAAATGAAAATGTTAGTGATTGGGTGAACTTCTTTTTAGATGCCTTAAAAAATATTCAGGAACTATTGATGCAAAAGCTTCAAATTCATCAAACACAAGGAGAGCAATTACTTCCTCGTGAAAAACTTGCAGTTAGTTTTATACAAAATCATCCGGGGTGTAAATCCGGAGACATTGCAAAAGGATTGGGTCTTTCCAGAATGATTGTTATAAGACTGCTCTCAGCCTTAATTGACAAAAACCTTATCGAGAAGCATGGTAGTGGTTCAGGAACACAATACACAATCGAATAACGACTTACACAAAAGTATCTGCAAAATCAGGGCATGACAATGTAACATCAGCTTATTTACAAGCAGCGGCTCTGGGCCCGACGTAAAATTTTCAGCTTTTCCTTCATAATACATGTTTTTTTGCAGTAAAAGTAGCAGATAAACAACAGCGAAGCCTTGAATTTCTTATTATCCAAATGAAAAAATTATATTTTACTCAACTTGCTTCCCCAGCATCGCCACTACCCCATCTTTATAATTTTCACCGATCGGAAGTTCCATAGCTCCGATAAAAACACTGTTTTTTCTTACTGCTGTTATAGAATCTTTTGATACAATATATGATTTCTGTATCCTGATAAATTTAGAAGCGGGAAGCAAATCTTCAAGACTTTTCATACTAAGGCGGGCAACAACAGGTTTGGCAGTACTTTTTAAATGTATTTTGATATAATCTTTTAACCCTTCGATCCATATAATATCAGTAAATACAACTTTTAAATGACTGTAATCAACATTGATAAAAAAGTATCCTGTATCTTCTTCCTTCACTGATGTTATAAGCTTATGTTTTAGCTGGTGCAATTCCCGGGCTTTGTTGCAGGCTTTTATAAAACGGTCTAAAGGAACAGGCTTTACCAGGTAATCCACTACATTAAGATCGTAACCTTCCAAAGCATACTTTTCGTAAGCAGTTACAAGAATAAACATGGGTTTATTGGGAAGGCTTTTAATGAGCTGCAGACCGGTAAGGCCAGGCATTTGAATGTCGAGAAATACAAGATCAATCTGCTCCTGCTGAATGATATTAATTGCCGCAAGAGGATTGTACGTACTTGCAATTAACTTCAAAAACGGTACTTTACTTATGTTATCTTCTAACAGTTCGAGCGCAAGCTCTTCGTCATCTATAGCTATACATTTCAGCATTAATGAAGGTTTAATTGAAGCGATACTGCAAATCTGTTGTCTTTATCACAGATTAAGAGTGTATGAGCATCCCTGTATAATAAATTCAAACGTCTTTTTACATTTTGCAAACCAATCCCCGACGTTTTATCTTTTATCTCCTGCTCGGATGGATTATATTGATTGCTTACGGTAAACTGAAGCATGTTGTTCTTTGCTTTCATCTCAATATTTATTTCAGCATTTTCTATAAGACCTGTACCATGTTTAAAAGCATTTTCGACAAATGGGATTAAGAGCATTGGCTCAATGAAATAAGACCGGTCTATTTCATCCATTTGCACATTTACTCTCACTTTCTTTCCAAACCTTTGTACCTGCAGGTCAATATAGCTTTGCAGGTATTCTGCTTCTCTCTCCAGCAAAACCTTTTCTTCATCCGTCTCGTACAACATGTAACGCAGCAGAGATGAAAGTTTAATTAGCGAAGGTTCTAAAGCATCTGATTTTTTTCTTGCCAAAGCCACCATATTATTTAAAACATTAAACATAAAGTGCGGGCTTACCTGAGAACGGAGAAAGGAGAGCTCAGTTTTAAGGTTTTCATTCTCCTTTTCTTTTGCCAGCCTTTCAGAAATCAACCTGTCTCTGAACATAGTAAATGCTGTGCTGCATGCAAGAATGAAAAGGCATGGGAAAAGATAAAAAAATACAAAACCTGCAAACTTAAAAGAACGTTGCGGTATCAGCAATTTAAAACTTGTCTGGTTTATAAGAAACAATATTACAAAAACAAGGAAAAGTGTAAGCGCATACTTTGCATATTTCTGCCGGTTAAATAATGCGGGAAATAATACATACGCATTTACATAAAACAAAGCAATCCAGGTAGCGCAATTGAGTAAATACTGGTAAAAAAAACCGGCCGGGTCTGCCGTATGCGGATGATTTTCGTGGCTGGGGCGAAATAATGACGGAAGTGAAAACAGCACTGTCCAAAACAGGATATGAAGCAGCACTGTTATCCATCTTTTAGAAAGCCAAGACAATTTCATTGAAGCAAATTACTGCTTTAAAAAAAGAAATAAGCAGTTTAAACAAATGTTGCGACGAAATCGAAATTGTTATCTATAAAGCATAGTTTTTATAATAAAAAAGAGTCCACTTTTTATGAACCCTTTTTTACGTAAAACATCTTTTTATGGCCTTAGCGGCAAACGGCTTGCAGGTCTTTCAATCTGCATGCTTCTTACCGGCGGGTCTCTCCTTTCCATCCGGTTTGGCGCAGCAGGCATTGAGGAACTTTGCGGCGCTCTCATAATTCTTTCACTTTGCTGAGGAAAAGCCGGTCTCTGGATATTTCGCTCATTTTGAATTTGGTTTTGCGGACGAACAGGTTGAATATTATCCAAACGGCTATTATTTATGGTCGGTTGCCGTATAGTATTTTGCTGATCATTCCCGGAGTACTGTTGCAATCTTGCAGGTCTTTCAGGCGTTCCTGCAGTGTTATCCAGGGGAGTTTGTCGCCTCATGTTTCTGAGCCTTTCCATTTGCTGCTGCTGCATCTGACGATTTGTGTTATCAATACTTTCCTGTGTTACGTTACCTGCATTATTAGCTCCGTTTGAAATTGCACCGGGCTTGTCGCCTATACTGTTTTTTAAATTTATATCTTCACCGTTCCTGATAGAATTAGGCTGGTTAATATTTTCCTTAGTTTGTATGTCAGGCCTTATAGATCCATTGTATCGTCTTGTTTGGTTTAATGCATTTGTACGGCCTTGTGATGCATTGTTTGGTGTTACTGAAGGACGATACACCTCAAACTCTTTTCTTACAACTCTAGACCGGCCTGGCTCTTGTGCAGAAGCAATACCTACCGGAGTAATTGTCTTGTGCGTATACCGCTCCACTTCCTGGTAATCAGGGCCGCGGTGATAGTAATCTTTTTGGTTATAACTGTTATAATTATTAATAATTGTTATGTTATTCACGTTGGTGTTGTAATTATTTCGCACCGTATACCTGTTAAGATTAGAATAATTGATACAGTTGCGAGGCACAAAAGACCAATAGTCGGAAGGAGCCCGCCAGTTGTTTCCAACACTTATATTAATGCCCGGAGCCAAAGGAGCCCATGCATAATAGTTGTTGTACTGACCCCACGTTACCCAGGCAGGAGCCCACTCGTAACCAGGCACCCAGGCCCAACCAATGGATTGGTCATGCATCCAGCGGCCGTAATGAAAGGGCGCCCATCCCCAGTTGTAATCGGAGGCCCATGCCCAGCCATCTACTGTTGACACCCAGCGTCCGCCCGTCTCGTAAGGTCTGAACCCTTCAGACATATTTGGTTGCCAGACATTACCATATTCCGGCGAATTTATCCAGTTGCCATAAGGTGAAAGCTGGTCATAAAAAGTCTGGTAGCTCACCTCAGTATTATCATAATTATCTGAATAATTATAATTATCAGACTGGGAAACCTGGCCGCTCGTGTAGCAACCCGCCATAGAAAAAGAGGTGATTAAAATGATATTTAAAAGCTTATTCATATAAACAAAATTAAACTTATTAGTAATATTTTTATAATGCAAACTTGTATCCAGTTATTTCCTAATTATTGGTGTGCACTTTTTTTTAAGAAATTCTTATATTACAACAAGGTTGGTTGTTTTTAAATATTGATTTTTAAGATAACTGCTAAAAAACTATGTAAGCTAAAAGCAGTGTGTTAAACTTCTTTATTTCTTGCTCTAACTGTTCATATGATTATTTATGAAAGGGTTTTATTAATAAATATTTAAAAGCCCACTTACCTCACACATTATTTTATATTGTTTAGTTCTTATCATCAAACTTTTGCAATCACTCAACATTTCCCTGGTTATTCTTCTAAAAAGATATTGATTTTAATTGAATAAGCATTTAATTCGCGTAACGTTACTTTTCAAATTCTTTTCCAAAATCCTATATAAGCTATACATCAGGTTGCTGAATAAAAAACCATTATTCTCATTACATGCTAATCATTCTAAAAAAGTCTTATTTGATGAAAAATTCATTCTTATTTATCCTGTTGTTTATTTTTTTTGGTTGTAAAAATAATACAGATAAAAAATTACAGCCTGATTTTTTAGCTAAAAACATTGATAGCTCGGTCAATCCTGCTGACAATTTTTTTGATTATGCAATTGGCAACTGGGCAAAGAATACACCGATACCTGCAGAAGAAAGCGGCTGGGGAATTGGAAACATGGTGCAGGAAGAAATTTATAACCGCCTGAGAAAAATAAATGAAGACGCCGCTGCCAAAAAAGCAGCTTCAGGAGTGGAACAAAAGATTGGTGACTTCTGGTACAGCGGCATGGATACATTATCTATAGAAAAACAAGGGCTTCAGCCATTGAAAGCTGACCTTGACAAAATAAATAAAATCGGGTCTGTAAATGACCTCGTAACCGTTGCGTCAGATTTTCATAATAAAGGAATAAATGTTTTATTTAATGATTATGTATCACAGGATGATAAAAATAGTGAAGTATATGCCTACCAGATGTCGCAGGGCGGATTGGGCATGCCTAACAGGGACTATTACTTCAACACTGACTCCAGAACTGATGGGGTGCGCAAGGCTTATAAAACTTACCTTTTAAAAACCTTTCGTCAGTTGGGCAATGACAGCTTATCAGCAGTTAAAATCTCAGAAAATTTATATAATCTTGAAAAAAGACTTGCTAACTCGAGCCGTAAGCTGGCTGCTTTAAGAGATCCTTATAAGAACTACAACAAAATGGATCTAAAAGGTTTGCAACAGTTATCGTCTGCTGTCAACTGGGCTGTTTACTTTAAAAATATCAATGCAAATAAAATAGATTCGGTAATAGTTGGTCAACCGGAATTTTATAAAACGCTGAATGACGAACTTAAACTGACTCCTGTAGAAGAATGGAAAAATTACCTGCGTTTTCACTTAATAAGAAGCAGCGCTCCCTATCTTGATAAACAAACTTTTAATAACCTTTTTGAATACAGAAAAAGCTTGACAGGCACAACTGTTCCCCGCCCGCGGTGGAAGAGAATTATTGATGCAGAAGAAGATGCAATGGGCGAGGCATTGGGACAAATATTTGTAAAAGAATATTTTAATGAAAATGCAAAAAAACGTTACAATGACCTTGTTGAAAACATAAGAGACTCTTATAAAGACAGAATTAAAAAGCTTACGTGGATGAATGACAGCACCAAAGAAAAAGCGTTGCAGAAATTAAGCAAAATCAGGAAAAAAGTCGGTTACCCCGATAAATGGAAAGATTTCAGCGCGTTGAAAATTGATCGCGGACCTTTTATTTTAAATGTACAGAGAGGAAATGAATGGTGGCACAATTACATGATGAATAAGCTGGGCAAACCCGTTGACAGAGATGAGTGGGACATGACTCCGCAGACGTACAACGCTTATTACAACCCGGCTAATAATGAAATAGTTCTGCCTGCCGGTATTTTCGCAGTGCCAGGTATGAAAGACGAAGAACTGGACGATGCATTTGTTTACGGATATGCGGGCGCCTCAACTATCGGTCACGAGATCACCCACGGCTTCGATGACCAGGGACGGCAATATGATGAAAAGGGAAACCTGCACAACTGGTGGGTGGCCAGTGATGGTAAGCAATTCAGCGAAAGAGCCAAAAAGATCATTCAGCAATATAATGAGTTTAACCCTGTTGATACGTTGCACATAAACGGCGACGCGACACAGGGAGAAAACATTGCCGACCTCGGCGGTGTTTTATTAGGATTAGATGCATTTAAAAAAACAGCAGCTTATAAAAGCGGAAAAACGATTGGAGGCCTTACACCTTTGCAGCGTTATTTCTTAGGCTACGCGTACGGATGGATGTACAAAGAAAGAAAAGAACGCCTGGCAAGCCAGGTAATGACCGATGTGCATTCACCAGCAAGGGAACGTGTAAACGGTCCTTTTGTAAATGTTCCGGAATTTTATGAGGCTTTTAATATAAAGCCTGGCAGTAAAATGTACAGAACAGATAGCCTGAGAGTGCACATCTGGTAAAGAAATTCTGATATTTTATGCAAATGTTCTCCCTTTACGGCCGGGGCTTACAGCACCAGCATCGCATCACCATACGTAGAAAAACTATATTTGTCTTTAATCGCCTTTTTATAAGCTTCTGTTATAAGATCGTAGCCACCAAATGCGCTGGTTAAAATAAGCAAGCTGCTCTTGGGCAAATGAAAGTTAGTCACCATTGCATTAGCTACATTAAAATCGTAAGGAGGATAAATAAAATTATTTGTCCAGCCTTCACCAGGCTTAAGAAATTTTTGTGAAGTATAGCTGCTTTCAAGTGCGCGCATGGTAGTCGTGCCGATTGAGCAGATTCGGCGTCCGTCTTCCTTTGCCTTGTTCACTATTTTACACGCCGTTTCATCTATCAAAAAATATTCAGCATCCATCTTGTGTTTATGCAAATCTTCTACTTCTATGGTCCGGAAAGTACCTAAACCTGTATGTAAGGTAATCTCTGCAAAACGAATGCCTTTAATCTCACAACGTTTAATCAATTCTTTACTGAAGTGAAAGCCTGCTGTCGGCGCTGCCACCGCTCCCTCGTGCTTGGCGTAAACGGTCTGGTATCTTTCACGGTCTTCTTCGTCGGGTTTGCGTTTTATATATTTGGGTAAAGGGGTTTCGCCCAATGCTTCTAACTGCTTTTTAAAATCTTCTTCATTTCCATCCCACAAAAAACGAATGGTACGGCCGCGGCTGGTAGTATTGTCTATTACCTCAGCTACCAGCTCTTCAGAATCTCCAAAAAAAAGTTTGTTGCCTACACGTATTTTTCTCGCCGGGTCAACTACTACATCCCATAAACGATTAGTGTGGTTTAATTCGCGAAGCAAAAAAACTTCGACCAAAGCGCCTGTTTTTTCTTTTCGCCCATACATTCTTGCCGGAAAAACCTTGGTATTATTTACAATAAAAACATCTTTATCATCAAAATATTCGAGAATATCACGAAAATGCCGGTTCTCTATTTGACCTGTCTTTCTATGCACTACCATCATCCTGCTATCCTCTCTTTTCTTTGCAGGATTTTGGGCAATTAAATTAAGAGGCAGATCAAAAATGAACTTCGAAAGTTTCATACTTTATTTTTAAAATTTATCTGTTAAAAAAATTATGATTGCTGATACCTCGTACCAGCCAACATACCGGCTGAGGCAGCAAAGCATTTCATAAAGTATGCAAATGTAAGTTTGTTTAAAACTTAAAAAGTAACAAGATGTATAATATTTAATAACTTACGGGTTGCAGGAGCACAAAAAAATCTTAGCCTCAATTATTTTTCCTTCCTTTACTGTTTTTTTAAGACTTTTGAAAAGTATACTTGCCATTTTATTAAAAATCAACCCGGGGTTTATTAAATAAAAATAACGATGCTGCTATTGGGTATAGATGTGGGAACCTCGTCAATCAAAGTGTCTGCAGTTGACTCACAGACACAGCAATACATTGCATCTGCACAGTTTCCTGATACCGAAAGTGAGATAAAATCTTTGCAGCCCGGCTGGGCCGAACAATCGCCTGAAATGTGGTGGCAGCATGTGCAGCAAGCTGTTAAACGTTTGGGAAGCACTGAAAATATACATCTCACGGATATTGGCGCTATCGGAATTGCTTACCAGATGCACGGCCTTGTTGTGGTAAATAAAGAACAAGCGGCGCTGCGTGATTCTATTATTTGGTGCGATAGCCGTGCGGTGCCTTTTGGCGAAAAAGCTTTTGAAGCAATCGGCGAGCAAAAATCTTTGTCGCACTTGCTCAATTCCCCGGGAAATTTTACTGCTGCCAAGCTTGCATGGGTAAAGCAAAACGAACCGCAGGTATATGAGTCTATTGATAAAATAATGCTTCCCGGCGACTTTATTGCCATGAAGCTTACCGGGGAAATAACCACCAGTGCATCTGCACTTTCCGAAGGCATTTTCTGGGATTTTCAAGAAAATCAACTTTCAGAAGATGTAATGAATTATTTCAATTTTCGTGCATCTTTCATTCCTCATATCAATCCTGTTTTTGCAGAACATGGCAAAGTCTCAAAATCTGTTGCTCAATTGTTAGGATTAAAAGAAGGAATACCGGTAACTTATAAAGCAGGCGACCAGCCAAACAATGCCTTGTCATTAAATGTTTTAAAGCCTGGCGAAGTAGCCGCCACTGCAGGCACTTCAGGTGTCATCTACGGAGTGAGCGATCAGCTTGCTTTTGATAAACAATCCCGGGTAAATACTTTTGCCCACGTTAATCACGAAGCTGATAATATACGTGCAGGAATATTGCTTTGCATTAACGGAACAGGCATTTTAAACCGATGGATTCGCGACAATATTTCACCCGGTATGTCGTATGCTGCCATTAACAAGGAAGCTTTGAAAATATCAGCCGGAAGTAACGGATTAAAAGTGCTGCCTTTTGGAAATGGCGCAGAAAGAATGCTTAACAATAAAATCGTTGGCGCTCACTTCGATGGCATTGATTTCAACATTCATACCCGCGCACACATTTTTCGCGCAAGCCAGGAAGGCATTGCCTTTGCATTTAGATACGGGCTTGATATTATGCGCGAAAATCAAATGAACCCAACAATTATACGGGCAGGAAAAACGAATATGTTTCACAGCGAGGTATTTACAGAAGCTTTTGTAAATGCTACCGGCGTGCCTGTAGAGCTATACAACAGCGACGGAAGCATAGGTGCCGCAATTGGTGCCGGTATCGGCGCAAAAGCTTTTAAAAATGAGCAGGAAGCTTTTAGTAAGATGAAGCGGTTACAGTTAGTTGAACCAAATAACCAGGAAACATACAATATTCTTTATCATGAATGGAAAGAAGTGTTGGAAATGCATCTGTCTGAACCATGATTTATTGGATTGAAAGGATTAGGAGGAAACGGTAGTACATTATTCAATTAGGCAACAAGTCAAAGGTCATTAATCAACAAGTCAAAGGTCATTAGTCAATAAGTCATTAAGGGAAGCTCAAAAAATAAATTACATAAACACAAAAACAAATTGCTATGTCAGTTTTAATTGGTGAAAAGGAATTTTTTAAAGGCATTCAACAGGTAAAATACGAAGGGCCTGAAAGCGATAATCCGCTGGCCTTTCGTTGGTACGATGAAAACAGGATGATTGCCGGCAAAACGATGAAAGATTATTTAAAGTTTTCATGCGCTTACTGGCATTCGTTCTGCAACGACGGCAGCGATCCTTTTGGCGGGCCTTCCCATATTTTTCCCTGGAATGAAAAACAGGATGCAATAGCAAGAGCAAAAGATAAGATGGATGCAGCATTTGAGTTTATGACAAAGATGGGATTACATTACTACTGTTTTCACGATTTGGATGTAGTGGATTATACCAATGATATAAACGAAAACGACCGAAGATTGCAGCAAATGGTGGAGTATGCAAAACAAAAACAATCGCAAACAGGTATAAAGTTATTGTGGGGAACTGCCAATTTGTTTTCACACCGCCGTTATATGAATGGCGCTTCTACCAATCCTGATTTTCATGTGCTGGCGCATGCCGGCGCACAGGTAAAAGCTGCTTTAGATGCAACGATTGCTTTGGGCGGAGAAAATTATGTTTTTTGGGGTGGCAGGGAAGGTTATATGAGCCTGCTGAATACGAATATGAAAAGAGAACAGGAGCATCTGGCGAGGTTCTTACATACGGCAAAAGATTATGCAAGAAAACAGGGTTTTAAAGGAACTTTTTTCATAGAGCCTAAACCAATGGAACCGACAAAACACCAGTACGATTATGATGCTGCAACTGTTATCAGTTTTTTTCGACAGTACGATTTAATGGAAGATTTTAAGCTGAACCTCGAAGTCAATCATGCCACTTTAGCCGGCCATACTTTCACGCATGAAGTGCAGGTAGCTGCAGATGCAGGTTTGTTAGGTTCAATGGATGCAAACCGGGGCGATTACCAGAACGGCTGGGATACTGACCAGTTTCCGAATAGTGTGGAGGAGCTTACGGAAGCGATGTTAATCGTATTGGAAGCAGGTGGTTTGCAGGGCGGCGGAGTAAATTTTGATGCCAAAATCCGCAGAAATTCTACTGATCCTGCTGATTTGTTTTATGGCCATATCGGTGGAATGGATGTTTTTGCCAAAGCATTAATAAGCGCCGAAAACATTTTAAACAAGTCTGAATACAAAAAAATACGGGCAGAGCGCTACGCCTCTTTTGACAGCGGTAAAGGTGCGGCCTATGAACAGGGACAGCTATCTCTGGAAGACTTAAGAGCCTATGCAATAGAAAAGGGCGAGCCTGAAGTAAGAAGCGGAAAGCAGGAATACCTGGAAAATCTCGTAAACAGATATTTATAAAAAGAAAAACCTTTTCTAAATAGTATTATCATTTTTAACCTATAAAACATTAAGCAATAAAGTAGCAACTATGACCCCTGCCGACTGGGCAGAAGTTACTAATCTTGCTGACAACGGCATGATAAAGGGAGATTATTCTTTTATGTTTGGAATGAACCCCGGCGGTGTAAATGATATTTCACGCAATTTTTACCATCCTTTTGCTATTCACTCACTTGGTAATGGTTTTGCCTGGGTTTCAGAACGTTTTATACAGGAATTCAAACCGGGCGATAATCGTTTCACTAAAAATTTTGAAATCAGGCCGGGAGGACCTATAGTAAATCTGCGTGCACGCGGTATTCAATTTGGCACCAGGTGGAATGTAATTGATATTGAAAAAGGCGGCAGTTATTCTACAGTATTGAACATTTTGCAGTTGCATCTTTTTGTCTCTTTTATCTTTATTTGTACTCATACTTAATCTGAAATTTCTTTGCATGAAAGTTCATTTCTTACATACACTATTGTTGTTTGCGGCATTACCCCTTTCAATCTTAGCACAGCAAACACAAAAGCCGCCTTTACATGGTAAAAACTGGATGGCTGTAACCGGCAAGCCGCTTGCTGCTACTGCAGGTGCCATGATATTTCAAAAAGGCGGCAATGCTGTAGATGCAGCATGTGCAATGCTGGCAGCGACATGTACCATGTGGGATGTATTAAGCTGGGGTGGCGAAACACAGGCTTTAATATACAATCCCAAAACAAAAAAAGTGATTGCTATAAACGCTTTAGGTGTTGCGCCAACGGGAGCTACGGTTAATTTTTTTAAATCGAAAGGGTATAATTTTCCTCCTGAGTATGGCCCGCTTGCTGCGGTTACTCCAGGCACTCCCGGCGGATTGTGTTATATGCTTGCGCAATATGGAACAATGAGTTTAAAAGAAGTTTTATCACCTGCCATGCAATTAGCTGCCGGTTATCCCATAGAAGCACAAACTGCAAACAGCATGGAAAGAGGAAAAGAAATGATTAAACAATGGCCATATTCTGCAAAAGTATTTTTGCCGCACACCGGCGAAAAAAGAGAAGCGCCGGAAGCAGGAGAAATTTTTGTACAGAAAAATTTGCTGGAAACATTAACCAAAATGGTGCAGGCGGAACAAAATGCTTTACAAAATAAGAAAAGCCGCAAAGAAGCGATTATGGCTGCATACAACCGTTTTTATAAAGGTGATATTGCTGCTGAGTTTGTCCGCGGCGCTAAAGAACAAGGCGGCCTGATTACTATGGAAGACCTCGCCAAATGGAAGCCTGCAGAAGAGAAGCCTTTGCATGTAAATTATAAAGGTATCGAGGTGTATAAGCTACAGCAATGGACACAAGGACCAATGTTATTGCAGTCTCTTAATATTCTTGAAAATTTTGATTTAAAAGCAATGGGCTACAACAGTCCCCGCTACATTCATACATTATACCAAACAATGAACCTTGCTTTTGCAGACCGCGATTTTTATTATGGTGATCCTCATTTTTCGCCTTCTTCTCCTATAAAAGGTTTGCTGAGTAAAGAGTATGCAAAGACGAGAGCAAAAGGAATAAATTTTGATAAAAATAATGCAAGTGCCGGCCCTGGAGATCCTTATCCATTTGAGGGAAAAACAAATCCTTTTACAGCATTGCTAAAACAAAGAGAATTTTTAACTGACTCTACAAAAAAGCGTGAGGGAAGTGCTATTCCTGTACATGACACAAGGGGAGCTACGCTTACCACGCCAGCAGACAAAAGTCTTGCTGCATCAGGAAAGCCAATGGCGGGAATAGATTCAGCATATATGGACAGATTATGGCGTGGCACTACTTCCGTAGAGGCGGCTGACACATCAGGATGGGTTGTTTCTATTACTCCAAGTGGCGGCTGGTTGCCTGCATGCATAGCAGGAAACACCGGAGTAGGCATGAGTCAACGTATGCAAAGCTTTGTTCTGGATTCATTGATTGATCCGTTTAATGTAGTGCAACCCGGCAAGCAACCACGGGTTACACTGACGCCTTCACTTGCTCTGAAAGATGGTAAACCCCTCTTAAGTTTCGGCGTACAGGGGGGAGATACACAAGACCAGAACTTACTGCAGTTTTTTCTGAATATAGCCGAGTTTGGCATGACCGTGCAGCAGGCTGCTGAAGCCCCAAATTTTAATACCGACCAGTTATGGCTTTCTTTGGGCGGAACTAAAACAGCAGACCGCAAGCCAAAGCCAGGGAATATTTTATTATCAAACAGTACAAATGAAGAAGTACGCAACAAATTAAAACAAATGGGTTACACACTCTCTTTTGGCGACCGCACCAGCGGACCCATTAACGCGATATATTTAGACCAAAAGCACGGCAGCTTTTGGGGCGGAAGCAGTAACAATGGAGAAGATTATGGAATTGGCTGGTAATGTTGCGTAATACCTGAATTATCTCAAAAAAAAGTTCCAAATGCTTTTAAACATTTGGAACCTTAATTAGAAAAAAAAATAAATTATTTTTCCTGGTCGCGCAAAGCTTTAATTTCATCGTGAGATGCTTTAAACTGCTGCTTTTGTTGTTCAATCATTTGTTGCAAGTACGCAGGTAAATGTTCATCAGCTAAAGCGGTTTTATACGCTTTTTGTGCTGCATCTTCCCCAAATTCACAGTTAGATAATACGGCATGCCTGCTATGGCCTGTAAATACAGCTTTTACATCCATCCATGCTTTGTATATCTTTCCGCTGTTTGTGGTGGCATCTCCCGATTTCATTTCTCCGCCGAGGCCCTGCACTTCTTTACCAAGCGCCATTCTTGCCTCACGGCTTTCATCTATCATACCTTCAAATAAAGTCTTCAGATCCTGGTCACCATCCTTTAATTCTCCAACTGCTTTTTCATAACCTATGATACGGTCGTTATTGATTTCAATAAGATCATTAAGAATTACTATTGCTTCCTTTGTAGTTTCCATAATTTTCTGGTTTATTTATATTCTTCTATTAAAATTTTATGCCAGTGCTGCAGCAGAAAAACTAAGCGGCAGCAACATAGCTGCTTTTTCAATTACATATACTTTTCCCTCAAGACCACCTAAAATAATCCTCATAGGTTTTTTTACTCTTGTCTCATATTCCAGCAAGCTTTGCCTGCATATTCCGCAAGGTGAAACAGGATGATTACTTTCACCGTTTTGATTATCATAGCTGATTGCTATTGCTTCTACCGGAACCTCCGGAAATAATGATGCTGCTGAGGCAAGCATTACTCTTTCAGCACAAAGGCCAACAGGAAAACTCGCATTTTCCTGGTTAGTGCCGGTAACTATTTTACCATTGGTCAACCAGGCAACAGCACCAACGTGGAAATGTGAATAAGGTGCATAAGCATGCTTTGTCACTTCCCTTGCCTGCCGCAAAAGCGAAGCATCAGCTTGTGATAACTCATTAATTGATTCGTATACTTCAAAGGTAAATTTGAAATCTTCTTTTTTCATTATAAAACCTATTTGTATAAAAAATCCCTCCCGGACAAATACCGGAAAGGATTCCGGACCAGACTAAAGATACCTTATTTTATGCTTTTTAACAAACGATTCCAGCGCGGACCGTTTTCCCAGCTAAACCATATCAGGGAAGCTTTGCCTACGATGTTTGTTTCAGGCACAAAACCCCAAAAGCGGCTATCCTGGCTGCGATGACGGTTGTCGCCCATCATCCAGTAATAATTATATTTGCATTTATAAGCGTTTGTCTGCTGCCCGTTAATAAAAAATTTACCACCTCTTTCATCAAGCTTATTACCCTCATAAGTTATAATAAGCCTGCGATAAATATCAATATTGTCAGGAGTAAGTGTAAGCGTGCTGCCTTTGGCTGGAATATAAACAGGACCAAAATCATCAACACTCCACGTATTACTGGCGCTGTAAGGAAATGTTTTGCCAGTCATGTTGTTATAAGCAAAGTCAAGACTTTTGAAGTTCGGTTGCTTCTTAACCAACTCCGCTTCGCCGGGGGTCATGTTAACAATATAAGTATTAGCCTTGCCTTCAGATGCATGTATCTGCTGGTCGTCAGTATTATCCGGATTAATGTGAAGTTGTGTCTGCAAAAATTCATCATTAAAGGGTTGGCCGTTCGTCTCAACGACATATTCGGTCTGCGAACCGGGAGGGATTGGCGAAGGCCTCCCGTCTATATAAACTTTTCCGTTTTTAATTAACAATGTATCCCCCGCTATCGCTATACATCGTTTAATATAATTATCAGTTTTATCCATAGGGTGAACAAGTATGGGATAGTCAGCCATTAAAGCATCTCTGTTGCCTTTGTATTGTTCTCTTAATACATCATAATATGGGTTTTTGGATCCAAAATCAGGCAGGTTAATGATAGTATCTCCCGCAGGAAAATTAAATACAACCACGTCATTTCTTTTTACCTGCTGAAAACCGGGAAGCCTCATGTAAGGTAACTGAACCAGCTTTGTGTAGGAAGGCGTCGTAGTGCTGAAAGGCATGATATTGTGAACAAACGGAAATGAAACCGGGGTTTGAGGAATACGCGGGCCATAACTCATCTTACTTACAAAAAGAAAGTCATTAACCAGTAAAGTTCTTTCCATGCTTTCGGTAGGGATGGTATATGCCTCAAAAACAAAGGTGCGGATAATGGTTGCAGCGACCACGGCAAATACTGCTGCATCTATCCACTCCCGTACTGCACTTTTGTGATAACGTTTCACCGCTTCATGCCCTGCATATCTTACATCAGATGAGTAACCTACATAAGGGAAATATATAAAAGGAAGAAATACAGTAGCAATGTGATCAAGTAATGAAAACTTTGCAAAGTGCATTACGAAAATAATAGTTATCCAAATGGTAATAAACTGGCCTGCAATAGGAATAAGCTGCAGCCAGAACCAGAGTTTGCGGATATTTGTTTTTTCGACAATACACCAGGTATTGTATAACGGAATAAGGGCTTTCCAGGGTTCTATACCTGCCTTTTTAAACATGCCGTACATACCGACATGCCAGCCGATTATACCAATAATAAAAAATATCCAACCCATAAGTAGTTTTTGAAGTGGGCAAATGTAACATTATAATCTATCAGCCAAAGATGGTCAACAGAAAAGTTTTCTTAAATAAAACTTGTAAAACAAATAGCCTCAAGCTGATAGCTATAAGCTGCAAGCCTTGAAATAAGAGCCTCGCTAAAGCTTGCAGCTTCTTATATCGCTACATAATTAATTATATCGTCTGCTGTGATGGTCTTGCCTGACAGAATAATCAACCTTTCTACCACGTTTCTCAATTCACGTATGTTACCTGTCCAGTTGTGCTGGGTTAAAGCTTCGAGGGCTTTTGTGTCCATTTCTTTTTTTGCCTGTCCGTAGTCTTCAGCAATGTCTTCTAAAAATTTATTAATCAATAACGGAATATCATCTCTTCTTTCGTTTAGAGAAGGCACATGAATAATAATAACGCTGAGACGGTGATAAAGGTCTAACCGGAAGTTTTTGTTCTCTACTTCCTGCAGCAAATCTTTGTTGGTAGCTGCCACTACGCGCACATCAACAGCGATTTCTTTTTCTCCGCCGACACGCATTATTTTTCCTTCCTGCAATGCACGCAGCACTTTTGCCTGTGCGCTTAGGCTCATATCACCTATTTCATCTAAAAACAAGGTTCCTCCGTTAGCCAGCTCAAACTTGCCGATGCGTTGTTTTATAGCAGATGTAAACGAACCTTTTTCATGCCCGAACAATTCGCTTTCTATCAGCTCGCTTGGTATAGCTGCACAATTTACTTCTACCATCTGGCCTTCATTCCGGTTGCTTTTTTCGTGTATCCATTTTGCTACCAGTTCTTTACCGCTTCCGTTTTCGCCGGTTATCATTACGCGGGCCTCTGTAGGGGCCACTTTGTCAATTGTTTCTTTTATCTTTTCTATCGGTGCACTTTCGCCTATCATTTCCTGCACCTTGCTCACCCGGCGCTTCAAGACTTTCGCTTCTTTTACCAGGTCAGTTTTGTCTATCGCATTGCGAATGGTGATGAGCAACCTGTTAAGATCAGGCGGTTTTGAAATGAAATCAAAGGCGCCCTTTTTTACTGCTTCCACAGCAGTTTCTATGTTTCCATGACCACTGATCATAATGATGGGAATATCAGGATTGATAGCTGAAGCCTTGCTTAAAAATTCTATTCCGTCGAGCTTAGGCATTTTTATATCGCACAAAACTAAATCGTATGTTGCTGACTGAAACTTTTTTAAACCTTCTTCGCCGTCTGCCGCTTCTTCTATTTTATATCCTTCAAAACCCAGTATTTCGTTAAGAGTTTTTCGTATCGCTCTTTCATCATCAATAATCAGAATTGTTGCCATAAATTTTTTTTTCAGGGTGCTAAGGTAAGTGGTTTGAAGAATTGCTTACAAAAGTGACGCGATTTCGAAAAGATGATTGTTTTCGAGAAGAATTGGTTGCAAGTTGAAAAGATTGGTTCTATGACGATTTGTATGGCTAAAATTGCCACGACCTTAAGGTAGTGGTTGTATAAAAATTCAGGCATTGGCTTAGCCAAAACTCTTTTAAAATAAGGCATTTAAAAATTCTTCATATTCTCTATCAAAAGTTTTCTTTTAGTGTATAGTATGTTGTTTTTATTTTTTTGGCTAAAGCCTCTCATTTATTACTTTTTATCCACGACCTGAAGGTCGTGGCAATTGCAGCTCAATCATAATTACCCATACTATCCATCATAAAAGCAAAAGATTGAAAAAAATATATTCAACTTTTGATACGAGATTTTAAATTATGGATAAACGTGAATGATTACAAATTATAAAAACAATTACGGGAAGTTTTCTAAATTTGTCTCTAAAACAATTGTATGAAATTCTTATTTACTGCTTTTTTTCTTTTCTGCATATTTTCTTTACAGGCGCAGTCTGCGATGCAGCAGCCTGTGGAAGAGCAATATCACATCAGCTATTGGTGGTGGGTTCTTGGAGTTTTGCTGGCCATTGGCGGCGGTATAATTATATATATGCTGATAAAAAAAGATCCGAAGCGGGATGCAGTCAGGTAGTTATTTTTTTGGCCTTGCACCAAAAAGCAAACTTCCAATTCTTACCATATTGCTTCCTTCTTCTATAGCCATTTTATAATCGCCGCTCATGCCCATCGAGAGCGTTGACAGTTGGCAGTTGGCGGTTGACAGAGGTTGGTATTTTTTAAAAAGTGATTTTAAATATTTCATTTCTGCTTTTATCCTTTCCCTATCATCGGTGAAGCTTGCCATTCCCATTAAACCTTTTATATGAATACTTGCAAATTGTTCCGGATTTGTTTGTAATGTATTCATAGTTTCTTTCAATTCTTCTTCATCAAGACCGAATTTGGTTTCTTCCTGCGAAATATGAATTTGTAATAAACAATTAATCGTTTTATTTATCTTTTTTGCCTGTTTATTAATTTCAGCCAATAGTTTAAGGCTGTCAACACTTTGTATCAGATGCACGAAGGGAGCAACAAATTTAACTTTATTGCTTTGCAGATGGCCTATAAAATGCCAGCAGATGTCTGAGGGCAAAAGTGCATGTTTTTCCACCAGCTCCTGTACATAATTCTCACCAAAATCACGCTGGCCGAGATTATACAAATCCCTTATATCTGCGACAGACTGTGTTTTACTTACTGCAGCTAATTGAACATTTTGAGGTGTAAGCTCTTTTATTATCTCTTTGTATTTTTCTTCGTTTACAGGCATTTGCTTTTATTAATAGAAAGGTCAAAAATAACTTTTAACCCTTATATAAAACGTTTTTAAAAACTTGCTGACAGGTTTTAATAGTCAGACTGAAGCTGAATAGAATTGTTGCGAATGAACGTACTGCGACGCAACAGAAGCCACATCGGCGATGGAATGCCGGGAACAAAAAATAAAAAAAATGATAATAGTTACTGAAAAGATTAATAGTAATTTCTATCAGCTATTGCAATAATGCCCGGCTTATGACTATTCGCTGCATTTCGCTGGTGCCTTCGTAAATCTGGGTTATTTTGGCATCGCGCATCAGTCGCTCTACATGATATTCTTTTACAAAACCGTAACCGCCGTGTATTTGCACTGCCTCGATTGCCGCCCACATAGCAGTTTCGCTGCTGTACACTTTTGCCATTGATGCGCTGTATGTGTAATCTGTGTGCCGGTCTTTTTGCCAGGCAGCTTTTAAACAAAGCAATCTTGCAGTTTCGATTTTGGTGGCCATGTCTGCAATTTTAAATTGAATAGCCTGGTGGTGCATGATTTCTTTGCCAAAAGTTTTTCGTTCTTTAGCATACTTCAGAGCGAGCTCAAAGGCACCGCTTGCTATGCCCAGCGCTTGTGAAGCAATACCAAGTCGCCCCCCTGATAAGGTTTTCATAGCAAACTTAAAACCGGAGCCGTCCTCTCCTACCCGGTTTTCTTTAGGCACTTTTACATCTGTAAACATAATGCTGGTTGTGTCGCTGCCGCGAATGCCTAATTTATTTTCTTTTGCCCCAATTGCGACGCCAGAAAAATTTTTTTCAACTATCAATGTGTTTATTCCGTGGCTTTTCAATTCCGGGTGCGTTTGAGCCATTACAAGATAAACGGAGGCAGTCGAACCATTTGTGATCCAGTTTTTCGTACCGTTTAAAAGATAATATTCGCCCATATCTTGGGCAATAGTATGTTGCGAAGAAGCATCGCTGCCAGCCTCGGGTTCGCTAAGCAAAAAAGCGCCGATATATAGTTCGCCATCCTTTACTCCCTGAGCCAGAGGTGTGAGGTATTTTTGTTTTTGTCCTTCTGTTCCAAATGCCTGGATGCCCCAGCACACCAGGCTGTTGTTTACGCTCATACACACACTTACGCTTGCGTCAATTTTGCTGATTTCTTCCATTGCCAATACGTAGCTGATGGTATCCATGCCGCTGCCGCCATACTTTGGATCGGCCATCATACCCATAAAGCCCAGTGCGGCGAGCTTCATTATTTGCTCTTTCGGAAAACGTTGTTGTTCGTCACGCTCAATTACTCCCGGTAAACATTCATTTTGTGCAAAATCTTTTGCCGCTTTTTGTATCATCAGATGCTCTTCGGTCAATTCAAAATTCATAAAAACACCATTTATTGGAAAGATAAGCAAATGCTATAACGTTAAAAAATTACCGGAAATTTGATTTATGGCACCTGAAAGAATATTTAACAGCTTTAAAAAAAGAGTGTTATAAAGAATTGAAAGCATTGTTTGAGATCACTTCGGCATCCGCAAGTTCTTTTTCTTTCCATATTTCTGAAACAATTTCATAAGAATGCACTTTTGCCGAATGGTCATAAATATGGGAAGTGATCATTACTTCATCCACCTGGGTTCTATTTATAAACTCCAACAGTTTTGTTTTTACAGTTTGCGGCTCTCCTATAAAAGTATATTGCATCATCTGGAGGATAGCCGCTTTTTCATAATCATTCCAAATTTCATCCATATTTTCAACCGGCGGCTGCAGGGGTTTGGAAGTGCCTTTTATAATTCGCATAGCAAGCTGGTAAAGGGACGTTGCCAGGTACTCAGCTTCGTGGTCAGTGTCTGCAGCAATAACGTTTACACATGCTAAAGCGTATGGCTTTTTTAAATTTTCAGACGGTTGAAAAGTTTGCCGGTACACTTTTAATGCCTCGTATAAATAAGCCGGGGCAAAATGACTTGCGAAGGCAAAAGGTAAACCAAGTATGGCAGCAAGCTGTGAACTGTACGTACTGGAGCCGAGCAGCCAGATAGGAATATCAAGACCTTCACCGGGGATCGCACGAACCTTTGAAGTATTATTTTCTGCTGAAAAATATTTTTTCAGCTCGATCACACTTTCCGGGAAGTCGTTAGGGCCTTCCTGCAGATTTCGCCGCAGAGCTCTTGCTGTCACCTGGTCGGAACCGGGAGCACGACCAAGACCTAAATCAATTCTTCCGGGGTACAAAGATTCCAATGTTCCAAACTGCTCTGCAATAACCAACGGGGAATGATTAGGCAACATAATACCTCCTGAACCAACCCGGATTGCAGCCGTTTTACCTGCTATATAACCTATAAGAACAGACGTGGCCGAGCTTGCAATGCTTTCCATACTATGATGCTCGGCGAGCCAATAGCGTTTAAAACCCCACAGCTCTGCATGCTGTGCAAGGTCAGCACTGTTTTTAAAAGTATCTGCCGCAGTTTTACCCTCCAGTATTGCCGCCAGGTCCAAAACGGATACCGGTATATCAGACAGCTTTTTTTGATATTGATTATTATTACTCATTTATCTTTTTTATAATACAAATGATCATTTTGTATGGTCGTAAAAAAAACGTCAGAATGATTATTTGCAGGTTGTCTTAATTCATCACCATTTCTCTTGCATTCTCCAAAGCAGCAGCAGTTGGCTTTTCGCCGCTCAGCATCTGTGCAATAACGGTTATTCTTTCATCGTGCGACAGCAATCTTATGTTTGTTTTTATGGCATTGAGCTTTATTTCTTTATACACATAAAAATGCGCATCTGCTTTGCCTGCAATCTGCGGCTGGTGCGTAATGGTAATTAACTGCCTGCCTGCTGCAAGGTCTTTCATAATAAAGCTGACCTGTTTGGCTGCTTCTCCTGAGATTCCGGTGTCTATTTCATCAAAAATAAGTGTCGGCAAATCTACAGACTGCGCTACAAGCGATTTTATGCACAGCATCAGACGGCTAAGCTCTCCGCCGCTTGCTACTTTGCGTATTGGCTCAAAACGGTTACTTTTATTAGCATCAAACAAAAACTCTATTGCATCACTTCCATAAGCGTTTAACGGCGCAGGTTTTACTTCCACTTTTAATCTTGCATTTGGCATACCTACCTGGTGCAACAGTGCATTTACTTTTTGTTCGAGGCCCGGTATTTCTTTCTTTCTGCGGGTTGAAATATTTTTTGCAACATCTTCTGCCTTTTGCAACAATTCTTTTACTTTTTTTTCTTTTTCAGCAATATTATCATCAATATTTAAAACAGCTTCGAGTTTTTGAGAAAGCCCGTTTCGGATGCTAATAAGTTCGCCTGTAGTTTTTACGCCGTGTTTTTTAAGCATTTTGTATCCCGCAGAAAGTCTTTCATTTACCTGGTCAATTCTTTGCTGATCAAAGTTTACGTGGTTGTTTACTATGTCAATCTCATCAGCAATATCCTGCAATTCTATCTGGGCACTTTGCAGCCTTTTCAATAATTCGGGGAGACTTGCATGATAATCAGAAAATGGCTGCATTTGATTGGCAAGCAGCTTCAATTGTTGCACAACAGGGTGTTCACTTTCCTTCAACTCAAAATAAACCTTTGATAAAGCAGTTTTGATTCCTTCGGAATTATTCAGCAATTTAAGCTCTGTTTCCAAATCTTCCAGTTCATTTTCTGCCAGGTTAAGCTGGTCAAGCTCATTAAAAATGTATTGATGGTAATCAGCCTCTTTTTGAAAAGTTTCTTTTTGTTTCACCAATTGGTCGAGCTCATTTTTTTGCTTTTGCCACTGATAAAAACATGTTTGAAATGTTGTTAATAATGCTGCATTTCCTGCAAGGCCATCGAGCACTTCTCTTTGAAAATCGCTGTCACCCAATTCCAGCGTATCAAACTGCTGGTGAAGGTCAACCAGCAGAGATGCCACTTCTTTCAGTTGCTGCAACGTTGCCGGTGTATCGTTTATAAAACCTCTTGATTTTCCGCCTGCTGATATTTCTCTTCTCAGCACCAGCTCATCTTCATTGTCAAGCTCATTTTCATTCAAAAATCTTTCAACGTCCTTTTTGTCATTTATCGAAAAAAATCCTTCTACAATACATTTTTTGTCCCTGTTTTGCAGCAAAGCTGTGTCTGCTCTCTCACCTAAAATCAGGCTCAAAGCGCCCACTAATATACTTTTACCAGCGCCTGTTTCGCCGGTGATTACAGTAAGATTAGGTGAAAAACTGATGTCAATTTCATCAATAATCGCATAGTTCTGTATGTGCAGCTTTTTTAGCATAAGTAAAGATAGTTGTGATACTAATCAGGAAAAACTTAAATAAAGAGTCTGTTGAAAAACTATTAAAAAACATTATTAATATAAAGCTTTTATTGAAGAAACCCGAAATATTGTAACTTTATTCTTATGAGCACAACTTTGCTTCATACAACTCCGCGCACTATGCTGGAAGTCTTTGAAAGCCTTCCGGAAGGAACACGGTGCGAGGTAATAAATAATACGCTGGTAATGTCTCCATCACCGCTTGATGCCCATCAAAAAATATTAGGAAAGATTTTTACAAAACTGTTTTTGACTGTTGAAAAATATAATTTAGGAGAATTGAGAATAGCCCCTTACGATGTTCATTTTGATGAAGAAAATATTTTTCAGCCCGATATTATTCTGATTGCTAATGAAAATACACATTTGATAAAAGAACGTGGTTTTTTTGGCGCTCCCGACTTAATTATAGAAATTCTTTCTCCATCTAACGCCCGTTTTGATAAAGAAGAAAAAAAGCATGTTTACGAGAAATTTGGTGTAAAAGAATATTTTCTCATTGACCCTTATGAAAAATTTGTAACCACGTTTCTTTTAAAAAATGTAAAATTTGTTCTTTCTGAAACAAAAAACGGTGTAATCAGCTCAAAAGTATTTGGCTTTACCATTCGCTTTTGAAATCTGTGCAATCCATTCAATCCGAAAAAATCCCTGTATTTACGATCCTTTGCACCTTGCAATTCCTGCCTTCGCTCTTTGATCAAGTGAATCTTTATACTCATGATCGCCCATATCCAGACATTGCTGAAAAGATGCAACAGCCAATGCTTTTTGATTGCGCCTTTCATAAATATAACCGGTTTGTAATGCAGCCCTCGCTGCATAATATTCTGTACGGTCTCTTCCAAGCCTGATAGCTGTTTCATAAAACTGAATTGCTTCATCATACTTTCCCATATCGTCATAAATACGCGCCACCCGGTATACATATTCCAGCTTTTCTTCGGGTTTTGTAAAATCATCCATTGTTTTTCCATACAATATTGCCAAAGCTTCTTTTTGATATCCGCCATCATTCAGTATTCGTGCTTTCAGTAATGTCTCATCGGGCCATAATCCTTTTTTTGCATCACGGTAGGCTTTTTTATCTGCATCGCTGTCGGTATTTCCTTTTTTTATTGTAAGAAGGCGATACTTTTCAGCTTCCGCTTTATTGCCTTTTAAATAATATGCCCAGCTCAATTTTTGCAACACATCTTTTACATAAAATTGTCCTTTAAAAGTGCTTATAAATTTTTCATAGCTCACAATTGCATCATCTAACTGCAGCTTGTGAAATTTTACGTAACCCATTTCAAAATCCCATGCAGCAGTTTGCATATATTCAGGCGACATATTTCGTGCCTGCAGTATCTGTCGTGCATATTCGGTTTGTTTACTGTTGATGGCAAGATTTGCAGCGAGGTAAGCAAACAGGTGATTATTAACAATGTCCAGCTTTCTTGACTGAATTAATTCAAAAACTTTGTCCGGCTTATTTTCAATATAAAACACAAGGTAACAGTAGTAGAACATCGCCTCATCTGCAAATAATTCAGCAAAATCATTCTTACTGTTTATAAGACTTCGCATCATCTGCATACCATCATTTACAGATCCCTTCATTCCTAACAGGTTTGTAATCCATTTGTAGCCGTCAGGCACCGTTCCTATTACTACCTGCAGCGGGCCGTACAACATTTTGTTTGGCTCAAAAGCAGGATATAAACTCCTGTTTTCCTTTATTTGCGAATTGGCTTTTTTAAAGTCCCAGCCTGCGCTGTATCTTTCTCCGAATTTTATTTTAACTGCCGCTCTTTGCAAATATGTCAACCCTTTGCTGAACCGGTAAAAAGGATCATTATGAGGACCGGAGTCAAAAGCAGCAAGCCTTTTATCAAAATTTCCCTTTCGCAACCGGTATTGGGCAGAGTCTTCATTAAAAAATAAAGTAAAAAAATCTATATATCCTTCTAAAAGATTTGGAACCAGGTTACCAGGATTTTCAGTGCGTGCTTTGTCAATCAATTCCTGGCCGTGATTTAACTTAAGTTCAATTATTTCTTTATAAGCTAACCGGCATGTTGTATCAAAAACATAGGCTTTTTGTGAAAATGCAGCGGTAAAGAAAAAACAAACAAAAATTAAAATAAATAATTTCTTCATTTTCCGAAAGAAATAAGTGTTAAAAGGAACTAATAGAAAAAGGGTACAAAAAGTACCCTTTTTCAACCATTAATGCAATTAATCAATATGATTATTTAGTTTACGACACTGTTGTGCAACTCTTCATCTACGAAGATCCGGCCGCAGTTTTCACAAACCAGTATTTTTTTATGCTGCTTTATTTCGCTTTGCCTTTGCGGAGGAATAGCATTAAAACATCCGCCGCAGGAGTCTCTCATAACCGGCACAACAGCTAACCCATTGCGATAATTGTTGCGTATACGATCGTAAGAAAAGAGCAGCCTTTCATCAAGAGCTCGACGGGCTTCGTTGCTTAGCTCTTTGTAATGGCCTTCTTCTATTTCTGTATCAGCAATAATTTTTTGCAGTTCACTTTTTTTATTATTCAAAACAGTGTCTTTGCTTGCTATTTGCTTTTTTGCAGCTTCGAGCAATTTTATCTTCTCTGCAATCTCTTCATTAGCGTCTTTTATATGTTTTTCAGCAAGCTTCACTTCCAGGTTTTGCATTTCCATTTCTTTATTAATAGCCTCAAACTCGCGGTTATTTTTTACGTTCTCGCTTTGCTTTTCATATTTTTTTACCAGCGCCTCAGATTCTTTAATTGCCTCTTTTTTCTTTTCAATAAAATCCGAAATGCCATTAATTTCTTCTTCAATTCGCGTTTGCCGGGCATGCAAACCTGTTATTTCATCCTCAAGATCACTCACTTCCATTGGCAGTTCGCCCTTCAAAATACTAATTTCATCTAATTTCGAGTCATCTTTTTGAAGCTTAACCAGTGCGGTTAATTTTTCTTCAACAGAATAGTCTTTAACAATAGCCATATTATTTTTATAAATTTTAATGTTTTACAGTTTAAAAGAGCAAGTGGTTTTTTTGGTAACCAGCTATGAATATCTATTAAACATCGTTGCGTCGCACTCTTGTACAGTAACAAAAAATTCAGCTTTTCTCATTTGTATTCCTTTTAAGCGTTTTTAATACGCGTAAAAATTCATACAAAGTAAGTAACCGGATTGGTTTTTACTGTACTTTTTAAGACGGCAAAGGTAGTATTTTTTGAATGCAAAAAATCACACAGTAAGTCCACCGTAAACTGCTCACTTTCCCAATGACCCACATCTGCAATCACCATTCTGTTTTCTGCATCAAAAAACTCATGATATTTCACATCTGAAGTAATGTAAAAATCAGCGCGGGCAGCTAAAGCATTCCTGATTAAAAAACTTCCGGCTCCGCCGCACAAAGCCACTTTTTTAACCTTTTTTTCCAATAAAGGTGTGTGCCGTATAAGCTGCAGATTGAACTGTTGCTTGACGAATTGTAAAAATTCCACCTCATGCATTTCTTCCTGCAGGTCACCCGTTAACCCGCTGCCAACAGTATTCAAAGAATTGTTTAAAGGGACAAGATCATAAGCGACTTCTTCGTAAGGATGCGCTTCCATCATTGCGATCACTACTTTTTCCTTAAGATAAGCCGGAAATATCACTTCTATCTTTTCCTCGGGCGATACTTCTCTTTTGCCTGCTTCACCCAAATGAGGGTTCGTTCCTTCGCCTGGTGTAAAGGTCATCGTTCCCTGTATATTAAAACTGCACTCACTATACTTTCCAATTGTGCCTGCTCCTGCTTCAAAAATTGCTTCTCTTAGTTTTGGAGCATCTTCAATTGGTACATAAACATATAGTTTCATTAGTGTATTTTGCCTGGGCAACAGTACTTTCGTGTTTTTGAGACCAAGCTTATCTGCCATTCTTCCATTCACGCCGTTGAGCAAATTATCGAGGTTGGTATGAATTGCGTAAATCGCAATATCGTTTTTAATGGCAGTTATGATTGCTTTTTCAACATAACTTTTTCCCGTAATTTTTTTAAGGCCCCCAAAAATTATCGGGTGATGTGCTGCAATTAAGTTACAGCCTTTTTCAATTGCTTCCAAAATCACCTCTTCGGTTGCATCTAAAGTGCAAATAACTCCGGTGCATTCAAACATAGAATTGCCCGTTATTAACCCGGCATTATCATAACTTTCCTGATAAAAGGGCGGAGCGAATTCGTCGAGGAGCTGAACAATATCTTTAATTTTCACAGTTTTTCTTTAAAATATAGAAAGTTTAAGAATAAACAATGTCATTCTATTTCGGGTAATGTCACTACTTTGATTTCTTTAACAGCACTCAGCTTTATGTCATTTGTAAGAAAGTATTGACATTGCCTTTCAATTGCCGCTGAAAGTTGAATAGAGTCGGGAGTACTTAAATGGTGTATTGCCCTAAGCAGCGCTGCTCTTTCTGCAATTTCAGGTGTTACATCGCAGATTTCAATTCCCGGAGCTTTGGTTAGAATGTCTTTATATTGCTCTGCTAACAGATGTTCTGCATCCCTAAAAGGCTTTACGAGCACTTCAAGCAATGTTATAGAAGTGGTCAGGAAAGAAAAGCTGCCTTTATCATTTAACTCGAAAATCTTAGAAAGAATGTTCTGATATTTACTATGGCCTTCAATAAAGTAAATAAGAGGAGCGGTATCAAGAAAAATTACTTTAGAAGAAAAATCTTCAATTACCATTGCCTTTCGTTTTCGATATAGCTATCTATGTCGGTATTTATCCAAATATCAGAACCAAGGCCAGACAAAGAAGTTAAACTTACTGAAGTGCTTTTATTTAGCACCTCTGTTTTTTTTACCAACTCAAGCAACTTCTTAAGCAGGTTTATCTGATCTTTTTTATCTAACTTTTCCGCTTCCAAAATAATATTGTCTATGTTTCCAAAAGTTTCCATTTCATTGTTTTTGCAGGTGCGAATTTACAGAAAATAATACCAATTATAATACTAAAAGCAGGATATTAACCCGAGTAAAAACATTTGATTAGGAATGGATATAAAGAAAAGCCTTGCCTAAATATTCAATAATATCTCCTGCAATCAAAGCTTCCTGTGATACACTTTGTACGGCAATATCAGCAGCAAGCCCGTGAATAAACATTCCCATCAGGCAAGCTTCTTTAGATGAATAACCTTGTGCAACCAAACCAGTAAGTATGCCTGTAAGCACATCGCCGCTGCCGCCGGTTGCCATACCGGGATTGCCGGTACTGTTAAAATAAACTTCTCCGTCCGGACAGACAAGCACACTGTTATGTCCTTTTATAATTATATAAATAAAAAGCTTTTGCGCATGCTGTATGGCAATATTTATTTTTTCAGGATGATTTGCTGTTTTTCCAAAAAGTCTCTCAAATTCTTTCGGATGCGGGCTTAAAATACTTCCTGGCGGTAATTCACTAAATAATTCCTGGTTCATCGAAAGTATGTTTAAACCATCTGCATCAATTACTATTGGTTTATTAAAATGCGACAGCACGGCCTGCAACAGCATTGCTCCTTCCTTTTGGGTTCCTATTCCCGGGCCGATGCCGATTGTGGTGTATTTTGACCAGTCAACAGTTTCAATTTCTGCATGAGGCATTGCCATAGCTTCCGGCAAAGCAGTTTGAATTATTGAAAACTGATCTTCGGGTACCATGCTGCTCACCAATCCTGCGCCTGTGCGCAAACATGCTTTTGTGCACATAACTGCCGCTCCCATTTTCCCTTTTTCCCCGGCAACCATCAGCGCATGACCATAAGTTCCTTTGTGTGCAAAATTTTTTCTTGGCCTGTATATCTGCTTTATCAATTGCAAATCAGAAAGTGTATAAATCGAGTAAACTGCTGGTAAATATGCCGGAAGCAAGCCAATGTCAAGAACCTGCACATCACCAAAGAACTGCTCATTTTCAGGAAAAAGAAAACACAGCTTCAGTATTTGAAAAGTAAGCGTATAACGGGCTTTTATCACAAAATCAGCAGTTGTGGCTTTATCGCAAAACATGCCGCTCGGCAGATCAACAGAAATAACAGTTGCCCCGGATGCATTAATGTGCTGTACCAAAGAAGCCGGCAAACCCTCCAGCGCACGATTTAATCCTGAACCAAATAGTGCGTCAACGACGACATCGCTATTAGCAATTTCAGGCAAAAAATCAGCATCCCGAATAACCCGAACCTGAACAGGAAAAGTGTGAAGCCTGCCGATATTTGCCAGAAAATCATTACTCCCGGAAACTTCTGATTCTAATAAGTAAACATCGCAAACAATATTTTTCGTTGCTAATTGCCGTGCAATTGCCAAACCATCACCGCCATTATTTCCTTTACCGCAAAAGATTTTAAAAACTTTGTTTTCAAATTTTTCTTCTATCCAGGCAGTACATTTTGCGGCGGCTCTTTCCATCAGATCCAAAGAACTTATAGGTTCGTTTAATATGGTAAATTCGTCCCATTTTCGTATTTGCTCTGCAGATAATATTTTCATACATATTTTGTCTTGTCAAATATTAGGGTAATAATCAGAATAAATAATGACTATTTTTTAGGATAAATTACTTTCTAAATTTAGTCTCCGTATTATTGTTTTAAACAAAGACTGCCGATTAAAAAAAACTAAAATAGTTATTTTAAAATGAACACCGTTATAGATTTTACAGAAGAATATATACTGGAAAATGAAAAGGTCTTGCTACGACCATTACTTACAGATGATTATGAAAATTTGCTCACATTTAGCACAGAACAGCCTGAATTGTGGAAATATTCATTAATAACTGCTGCCGGTGCTGACAATCTTAAAAATTATCTGCAGATAGCAGAAAAAGGCCGAAACGAACAAAAAGAATATCCTTTTATCGTTTTTGATAAAAAGACAAATCAATATGCTGGAAGCACAAGATTTTATGATATTCTGCCTGATTTTAAAACTTTACAGTTGGGTTATACCTGGTATGGAAAAGAGTTTCAGGGAACGGGATTGAACAAAAACTGCAAATATTTGCTGCTTGAATTTGCTTTTGAAAAATGGCAAATGGAAAGAGTTGAATTCAGGGCCGACAACGAAAACGTAAGAAGCATAGCAGCTATGAAAAGTATTGGCTGCAAAGCAGATGGAATATTAAGAAGCAATATGCCTAAAAAAGAAGGCGGCAGGCGAGATTCAATTGTTTTATCAATTTTGAAGAGTGAATGGAAAGATGAAGTAAAAGATATGCTTAAAAGAAAAATAGAAGGATAGGAGTTGTTAGAATATCTCATTCAAGAATCTTTTCATCAATAGAATTTACTAATTCAGCACTTACTGAAGAATTTAATTTGCGTACAAATAACCTGTCTGAAGCAATAATATCTTCCCAATCCTCTATAGTATACCATTTACTTAAAGACGAATGAATTATGTGTAAATTGGCCATTCTCCATGTACCTCGTTGCTTAAACTCCTGCACACCATCTGACTTTTCTCTAAAAGGTGAATTGCCTACGATAGTATGAAAAAAATGCTCATCAGGTGAAAAAGTGTATTTGTTAACAGCGTAGAAATCAGGGTTTTCTTTTACAAAATCTAATACATATTTTGCACAGGGCGGAGTAAGCGCCCACCATTGTGAACCAAAATAGGGAATAATTGATGTATTCCAATGATTTTTAAGGGTCAGTTTGTTTCCAATACTTCTTACAATCTTATCGGCTAATGAAAGAATTTTGTTCGAAGTCTGCAGAAGAGGTATTTTAAACCATTTTTGAGTAATGTGCTTAATATAATGACTACTCAGACGCATATCTATATATTGTATAAATTCATGTTCAGGATTTTTTACAAACGTTTCATAAATAATCCTATTTTCCTTTATTGGATAGTCGGCTCCGGAAATTAATACAAAATGGGTAAAATTTTCTCCGCTGTTTAAGGCACTCTCAATCAATCTTAATGTTGCATCAACCATAGAAATACTGCCCCAGGCTACACTTACTCTGTTATTTATAAATATAAGACTTTCTGGCAGTGAAAGCTTTTTAAAATCGTCAATATTTGTTTTGGCATCAAGATGTACAAAAAATTTTGCTTTATAATCTATTGCGTTTATAAGTTTCTCAAAGTGTTTAGGATCAGTGTGGGCTAATACGAGGTAAGCAATTTGCTTCATTTTATTTTTACTAATAAGCAGTTAAAACGTAGAGTTATATGAAGATTGATGCAGCATTTAAAGGTTGTTGAGAATTATCTTACTCTTTAAAATCTAAATAAAAAATTTTTATCTATTAAATCTAAAATTTCAGCATCTTTATTCATATCAAACTTTCGGGCAAAGAGAGCATCGGATGTTTTAATATCTTCTAAATTGCCTTTTTTTAATAATTGAGGATGACTACCTGCAAAATCCGGCCAGAACAGATAACGTAAATAATTATTGCTGATACTTTTTAATAATTTTTCATCTTTTGAATTTAGAAGGATCGTTTGTAAAAATATTTTGTCCGGAGCAAAAGTGTATCTATGAAAATCCATGTACCTGGGATGATTTTTTATAAATTGAAGAATATAATTTAAAGCGTACATCTCAAGAGTCCACCACATCCATCCTCCATATGGAGGATGATTATAAGGCAGCTTTCTCCTTAGGAAGGGAAAAATTATTCCTAAGAGATTAATAAATTTTCTTTTTAGTTTTTCATATTTACCTTTTCCAAAAAAGTATTTATTAAATCTGAACATTCCTCCCCCTTTCCAGATTTTATTATTAGGCATAGGCCAATATTCAATAAAAAGGCTGTGAGGAGAAGCTTTAAAAAAATTATTTATACGATCTTTTGATTTAACAGGATAATCCTGGCCGCTAAGTAAAATGATGCGGTCAAAATGTTTATTAGATTCTTTTATTGCCTGCAGACCATTTATTTCTGCTTTTATTATGGTGATCCCCGCCCATTTAATATCTTCTCTCTTGATAAGCTGAACTTTATCTCCAAAATCTGACAGCCGGTTAAACTTTGATAAATCAGCTTTTAAATCAATGTGAATGAAAAAAACAGATAAATTATCATCGAGCCTTTCTACTAACCTGTATAATTGATCGGGCAATTTATGGGCTAATATTATATAAACTTTCTCCATTAAATATAAATCATTTAAAGGTAATCCTGACCCTGTTTACTAAAAAGCAATAACCCCATAAACTTATTAATTATGAGGTTATTGCTTACTAAAATTGAAGATAAAATATAATGAGTAAGTGTAATTACTTGTAATATTACCATAAGGTTAAAATTTAATTAAACGAGGGCAGCAGCATTTTCATACACTTGTTGTTTTATCCATTTATATGTCTTTGCCAAGCCGTCTACCAGGGGCTGTGAAGGTTCCCAGTTTAATTTTTCTCTGATAAGTTTATTATCAGAATTTCTGCCGCGTACACCTGTCGGACCTGAAATATTTTTAATTTTTATATCTTTTCCTGCTACTTGAGCAACCAACCTCACCAGTTCGTTAATGGTTACCATTTCTTCAGAACCGACATTAACCGGACCTGTAAAATCACTGATCATTAATCTTCTTATGGCTTCTACACATTCTGTTACCAGCAAAAATGACCGGGTTTGTTTTCCATCACCCCATATCTCAATTTCCCCTCCGTTTTCAGCTTCTGCCACTTTGCGGCATACTGCTGCGGGAGCTTTTTCTTTTCCACCGTGCCAGGTGCCCTGTGGTCCAAAAATGTTATGAAACCTTGCTACTCTTACTTCCATTCCATAATTGCGGTTGTAGGCAAGATAAAGGCGTTCACTGAATAATTTTTCCCATCCGTATTCGCTGTCAGGCGCCGCCGGGTAAGCAGACTCCTCTGAGCACTTAGGATTATCCGGATCCAACTGGTTATACTCAGGATACATGCACGCAGATGAAGAATAAAATATTTTTTCTACATTATTTAATCTGCTTACTTCGACCATATTTAAATTGATAGTTGCTGAGTTTTGCATTACCGCTGCATCATGTTCACCTGTAAATATATATCCTGCACCTCCCATGTCTGCGGCTAACTGGTACACTTCATCTATTTTTCTGTCAAACAAAGATTCACAAAAACGATAATCCCGTAAGTCACCGACTACAAATTCGTCCGCGCGGTCATTTCCGTATTCGTTTTCTTTAAGATCTGCACCTTTTACCCAATAACCTTCGTCTTTCAACCGGTTAACTAAGTGGCCTCCGATAAAGCCTCCTGCTCCGCAGACTAAAGCGGTTTTTGATGTGCTCATAATTTTTGTATTTGTTTTTTTAATTATTAAATGGATTAACGTAAGAATTTACTTTTTGTTTCATACGTTCGTTAGATTTCAATTTAGATTTTTCTTTTAAGATATGATATATAAACTGAGAATTAGTAACAAGATATCTCTTCCATAACCGGCCCGGCTCCTGTAAAAAACGAAAAAACCATTCCAAACCACTTTTCTGCATCCACGAAGGCGCTCTTTTTTGAAGGCCGACTAATACCGGGAGAGCTCCCCCGACACCAATGAGCGTGGCATTAATTTTTGATTTCATTGCTGACATCCATCTTTCCTGCTTGGGACACCCTAACACTACAAATACCAAACCCGCACCTGAATTATTTATCATAGCACAAATTTCATTTTCTTCATCAGTCGTCAAAGGTCTGAATGGAGGACTGTAAAAGCCTGCAACGTGTAAATGCGGAAATTTTTGCTGAAGATAGTCAGATGTTTTATCCAGCATTGTTTGTGTACTTCCGTAAAAGTAAACAGATAACTTATTTTTTTCGGCGTCTTTCAATAAATCGGGCAACAAATCCATTCCCGCGACTCTGTCTTGCTTAATATTATACAGCCATTTCAAAGCCCATGTTATCGGCAATCCATCAGGAGTAACAATATCTGCGTTGTGAGAAATTTTTGCAAAAGAAGCATCGGCATGTGCTTCCATCAACTGATGCACAGCAGCGATGCAAATATAAGATTGCGTTTTATTCTTTGCTTTCAAAATGATTTCATCAACAAAATCCTGGTACTTTCCTAAACTTACTGAGAACCCAAGTATTTCTATTTTATTCATAAATCATCTGATTAAGCACCTTCTTTAATAACTAAAAAAAAGCGTAAATATTGTTTAAAAGTATTTTCTTAAGAAATACTATTAGGCGATAATAACAGGTGTAAGTTTAATTAGAAATTACTTTTTTCAAAATTTCTGACAAATGATTTTCAAAATGATCCAATGTAAACTTCTCTTCAAAACGCTTTCGCCCTTCCACTCCCATTTGCAATCTTAGTTCCGGGCTTTTAATAAGATATTCAAGTTTAGCAGATAATTCTGCCGCATTATTTGGCGGAACTATAAAGCCGGTTTCACCATCAGATATTATTTCAGCAATACCACCCTCGTTAGTAGATACCAGTGGCAACCCAAACTGCATGGCCTCTAAAAGCACTAATGGAAAACATTCGTTATGATAAAAGGTCGGAAAAACGAAAATATCTGCAGAGCTATAAAATTTCAACTTATCCTTGTCATATTTTTTTCCATGCGTGAAAATACAATCTGAAAGGTTATTTTTTGAAACATATTTATTAAAAGTATCTTCTGACACGTCAGCCCATGCCCCTACAAAGTGACACTCAAATAATGTACCGTTTTCTTTTAACAATTTACATGCATCCAACAACACTAATACACCTTTCTCAGCCACCATGTTAGACAAAAATAATAAGCTACAGGTATTTAAACTATTATATCTCTTTTTAACTGCAGCATTGGTTTCTAAATCCGGAATTCCGTTCGCACAAAAAAAAACATCTTCTCTGTTTACATATCTTGAAATATCGGGGTACAATAATGATGATAACAGAATGCTTTTAGTGTCTTTAAAAGTAAACCGGTAAAGTAAGTTATCCAGCATCTTCTGCTGTTGGGCTGCGACACCTTTGTTGTGAAAATGGTAAATAATCTTTTTTCTGAAAAGTTTTAATATGGCCACAACCATTAAATCTTTGTAGTAGCCGTACCCTTTAGCAGTAAGAGTCATGTAACAGAGGTCATATTTTTCAGATAGTAAAGCTTTCGATACTTTTGCCATTATTGTTAATGTGGAAAATATTTTACCAACACCTCCTTTTCCTACCTCCTTTATGTTGTCTGAGGCAGAGAGATTTATGTAATCAGCATTAAAAGAACTATTGATTACACTGCTTTGCTGTATAAATTTACCCATCATAGCTGCACCATGTACTGGCGGCGGGAGGTGTAAAATAAAAAGAATTTTAGGCTTCAACAATTTTTATTACGTTATACTTAATTTAATAATTTCAATTACAAACACAATTTTCCCTGTTATCGTACTCACCTTTTTTTTCTTCGTTTTAAAATTTTTAAAAAAAATAGTTCTGTAAGTATTTTAAAAATTATTTGTTTTTTAGTAATCCTGCTTTATAAAGAAGTGTTTTTACTTTGCCTATTCCACGGCTTTTTAATGAGTAAAACTCTCTGAATTTTCCTATAAAGTTTTCATCCAATATTACGTCTTCCGGTAGTTCGAAATGTAAATTTTCCCTCATGTCAATAGGTGTATGATAACGGTTATATGTATTTGTATGTGTTGCCCCGGGTCCAAAACCAATATTTTGAATTTTAGAAACAACCGGGTAAACTGTGTAAGTGTTCGTTTTGTACTGATGATAGCAAAATCTGATAGACCATGAATTAATTTTACCTTCTATCTGCCGTCGCAACATCCGGCTCAAATCACTTCCGCCATTATTAAACTTTGCCCTCTCACTTTTACTTTTAATAAAACTGTCAAAATCTGGAACTTCCCAGTTTACTTCCTGCCACCTGTTACTCCAGGTTGCCCAACCATGTGAACTATTCCTTGGAAAAAAATAAGCCTCATATTTATAATTTCTGCTTCTTTCTATTGGCGGAGAATATCCTGAAATGGAAAATACCTGTGAATTGTTTTTATAAAATTCCAAACATTGGTTCATGAAAGAAAGAAAGTTTATTGATGTTAACAAATCATCTTCTAAAACTATTACAGAGTCATGTGTTTTTAAAATTTTGGAAACGCCGTTAATAATAGATTTGGCTAAACCGTTATTTGTTTCTGACTCTAAAATAGTTACTGATTTAAAACCTGTTATGGATTTTAAGTATTCTCTCAGTTCAGATATTATCGTAACCTCCTCAAATTTTTTTGGACCATCAGAAAAAATATAAAGATCAGTTTTTTCAGCACCTACATTTTTAATAAGTGATGCGACTGTCTTTTCCAGCACTAATTTTCTATTATAACAAAACAATAAAACGGGGCTATATGATGCAAATGGCATATTTAGCATATTACTAATATTTCTTCACTTTTTTTTAAGGGACTTATCAAATATAATTGAGTCGTTTTTTAAAACAGGAACCTTGCTTTTTAACCTTTTATACTGTCGCTCAAAAAAATGCCTATAATTTTTGACATTATACTTTTCTATTACCTCAGATGTAATTTCTTCTTCAAAGCCAAATACACCTGCTGCATTTAAAATGATAGAATGAGCAGAATTAATATTTATACTATTTATGTTAATTTTTCTTTTTTGAAAATGTATATAAGCTAATTCTCTCGAATTTATAATACCCTTATTTAAATAATATTGCTTCAAATCTCCATTTTCCCATACAAATATTTGTTTTTCAAAATTTTTAATGTTAGTACAGGTAAAACCGGCAGTATTTGCATTAATATCTGCCATACATTCATTTGCGTACTGGGCAATTCCAAATTCTTCAAAAATTTTATGAATACCATACCATTCATCAAACATAAAACAAGCAGGAGAGTTGAAAATATGTTTGTAATCAAATAATTTAGATGAACGATAAAGTTTATTTATTTCTTTGGAGTTTTTATATAAGGTGAGGTGGCCTCTGCTGAATAATTTAGAATATTGCTGATAAATCTCGTGATTTAAAAATTTATCTAAATCTCCAAACATCATATCCATATCACAGGTGCCCCAAAAATCATAATTAGCAAGTTGTTGGTGAAAAATTTCTCCATAAGCAGGTTTAAAATCACAAAGCTTATATGGAAGCTCTAAAAAAACCGGAATACGTAATTTTGAAGAAATATCTTTTTTTAAATCAAGTAATGTAGCAGTAATAACTTTTAAGTTTTCTGGTTTTATTTCTAAATCAATTATTTGATCTGTAATAAGAAAAAAATCGTAGTTTTTATTCTTAATTAAAGAACGTGTCCATAAAGGAAAATAATTTGGAATTTTTCCAATCCATACTACTATAATAGCTACTTTTATCATAATTTTTTTAAAACCTGGCTGTTTCTGTACTTTCTATATTCTACTTATTAAAATTAATCATCACTCTTTCATATATTTTAGTTACTTGTTTGAAAAACAATAATAGTTTTAACCGACTGATCTATTAAAAAATGTATTTCTTCCTTATCCGGTTTAGTTTTTGGGAATCCATAAAAAAGGAAAAAGTAATCTGATATGTATGGTAATAAAATGTGTAACGGCTGAAAATAACCCATTATGCCGGTGATCAAAAACAAAGTACTGAAAGACGTTAGGACCTAATGGAGTCCTAAAAGCTTTTACCCTGTCTTTCAATTTTACTATAGGCGAACACCATTTGGCTATTATGTCGTGTTTTTCGCAAGTGCCTATAAAAGCAGGTGAAATAAAAGATTTAATTTTTGCTTTACCTGCTCGTAATCCATAATCCCAATCCCCAATACTATGATTAAATGTCTTATCCAGGTTACCCACAATTTTAAAAACACTGTCAGGAACTAAAACACAATTTCCATTAAAAAAATCACATTGCTGCAACTCATTATTTGGTATCAGTAAACCCTTTGCTTTAGATCTTCCCCCATAAGTAACCGAGCCGTCTACTGCTGAACAGGTGGCGCCACAAATGATAGATACTTCATTGGTCTTAATAGCAGAGTTAAACATATCGCTTAAAGCAGTCGAAAAAAGCATTGTATCGTCATTTAGCCATAAATAAAAATCAAAACCTTCTTTTGCAGCTTCAGACCAGGCTAAATGCATTCCTCGGGTCCAAAATAAATTACCATCTCCATGAATAATTTTAACTGCAGGTATTTTTTCTTTTACAGCTTCAGCAGTTCCATCAGTAGAAGCATCATCTACCAAAAAAACTTTAATAGTAAATTGCTCACCAATGCCTTCCTGCATAAATAAGTCATTAAGACATTTTATTGTTTTGTCTTTGCGATTATGACAAGCTATTAATACTGCTATGCTCTTTTTCATTAAATATTATTATTTCTATTTCTGAGAAATATTATTCCGGTAAATAAAGGATAAGCTAACCACTGCTCACTAAACAGGGATAATAAAATAACAACCGTTGTTAAAATACCGACTTTGGGATTGATTGTCGAAATAGCATTAAAAGAAAACAATATATAAAAAAACATAAAAGGTATACCTAAATATGCCATGAAATTTGAAAACCCATTTCCATTACCTAAGGTTCCTCCTGATTGTATAAGTTTAATCAATTCAGGATTATCTGCATATCTTGTAGTTTCATCAAAACCGTTTCCTACGATGGGATGCTTTTGTATGTAATGCATATCGAAAATGAGAGAACCAAAACGTGTATTGGTAAATTCCCCCTTATCGAGAGTTAAAGTTGACTCGGATTGATGTTCGACTTTCTCTTGCAAAAAAGAAGCGTTATTGTAAACAATAACAGCTATAACTAAAAGTACCGGAAACACTGTAAATGCTATTGTTTTATCTCTTACAAAAAAGAGCAGGAAATAACTCCCTATAAAAAACAAAACAATATATCCTGTAGTGCTTTGAGTAGTTATTAATGCTATTACAATTACCACAATTTTAAACTTATGTTGTTTCCACAAAAACGGTAATTGCTTTACATTTAATGATAAGCACAGTGTTAATACACCGCTAAAGGCACCTGGCTCCCAAAACATGCCACAATTTCTATTATAATGCTGCTCAACGAAAGTGTAAATAATGTAAGTCATACCGCCCTCTCGCCATACCAAACCAGGTACATGTATTCCCAAAAGATTAATGGGAACAAAGAGGATTAAAGATATTAATGAAATATAATAAACGATAATAAAAAATTTATATATAAATTTTTCTCCAAGGAGATACACGATTAATCCTCCTAAAAAAAACACACTTATATAATTAAATGCTGCTAACCACGAAATAAAACCTAAAACAATATACTGAGATGCAAATAACAAAAGCAGACTAGCTGCTATGCCTAAAAAAAAAGTATAAAAATCTTTTTTAATTCTTTTGTACATACTGATGAAAATGACTATAGAAAGAATAAATATAGAATATTTACCCATAAAGCGAGTGATTGGATCTCCGCTAAATACCAGCAGTATTATTATTAGAAAATAATCTAAGTCAAAACGAAATAAGGCTTTTGCTTTTTTATTCATTTTAATTAAAACAATTAAATTTGAGACATTTCACAAGATTTGTTATCATTTTGATTTTTATATCCATTTTTTTACAGCTTATCTTACTATCAGCTCTTAAAAAAGGCTTTTATTTACTAACATTAAATAAAAATATCAAACCTTCACCCCCTTTCTTTTCTTTCAAACATTAATTGTAATAATAACTTTGTAAAACCTTTAATAGACTCTATTCCAAAAATTTCTTTATTAAATAATTGCAAACTTTTTTTAAAAGCGCTGAATTTTTTCCCAGCCATTAAAGCATTTTTAGAATTTTTATAATAGATGCCTCTGATGAAATTTGCTGAAAATTCTTTTACATTTATCTCCCCTGCCCATTTATCACAAATTTGATTTAGTCCTTTTCTCCTTTTATTTTCATTATAAGATGTTCTGTCTCCAAGATGCTGTCTATAGTGTACTAAAACTATGGGTATATGTTCAAATTTAAATAAATGTGCAATTCTAAACCAATAGTCCCAATCCTGAAAGCTTGCGAGATTTTCATCAAATAAACCACACTTCTCTACACACTCTCTTTTAATAGACACAATACTTGAAGTTGCCGGACAAAACTGTGCATTACCCATAGCTTTAATCACATCAGACGGAATCTTAGGAGAATAAACGTGATCGGCAATATTTTTATTATTATAAATATACAGGCAATTTGAAAAGACTAATCCTGCAGCAGGATCTTGTTCGTGTTCTTTTAAATGCAGGGCTAATTTTTCCGGCAACCAAATATCATCATCATCAAGAAAGGCAATATAATCTCCCTTTGCATGTGAAATGCCTGAATTTCTTGCAGCATTTCCTCCTTTTGAATTAGCATGATGAATAACTTCTGCTTTATCAAATTTAGTTACCAATTCGTCAACCCTTGACTTTTCTTCCGGATTGTCATTTATTACAATTATTTCAAAATCTTTGAAAGTTTGGTTGCTAACACTTTCTATCGCCTTTGCTAAAAGATCGATACGATTATAAGTAGGAATAATAACTGAAAATTTCATAATCAGGCTCTGTTTGCTTTTCTCCCCATTTCAACTCTTAATTTTGAATAAGCTCTTGTAACAAGTAAATAATGTCTAACTAAGGTTATATATAATTTATCCTTAAAAGTTAACTCCTTTCCGTTCTTAAAGATTGACTTTATTGTTCCTATTCGTGGTCTTAATTCTTTTATAAAAGTTGTAATATTATCAAGTGTACTGGTGTTTTTTTTAAGAAAGATAGCCTGGCTTCCGCCAACTCTTTTTTCTTTTTTAATCAGGTCTTTAAGAGTTTCCCTTGCAGGATGATTAACTATAACATTTTCTACATAATCTATTTTATATCCGTTTTTTTGAGCAAGTGTTCCCCAGGAATAGTCGCCGCCTGACATAAGATTACTGTCGAAATAGCCGACTTTATCAAACACAAATTTATAGGTGAATAAATTGGCTGTTACACTGGTTCCTGCACTTTCAACGTACCTTTTTTGGTTAAAAGAAAATAATTTATCATACAATTCAGCAATACCTGGGTTTGATGAATTAAAAAAAATCTCAATTTTTCCTCCTATTCTGCTACAGCTGTTATTATCAGACAAATATCCAACTGCATTTTTTATCCAGTTTTTATCTGGTATACAATCAGAATCTGTAAAGCCTATAATTTTTCCATTCGCTATTTCTAACCCAGCGTTTCTGGCTGCATAAGATCCTGGTTTGTTTTCTGTTATTATCTTACAGTTATCATCTAATTTAAAAACTGAAGGAGTTGTATCATCGGGATTATTATTTACTACTATAACCTCAAACTTGTCTGATGAAAAAGTCTGACCGGATAACGCGTTTAAACAAAAAGATAAACGATGCCAGTCATTATAGACAGGTATTATAACTGATACTACAATACTATTCATAATACTTTTGCAATATTTATTCGTACTATATTACAATCTTTTTTTTATTTTACTTATAAGCCGATCAAAATGAAACGTAATTATAAAATTATATGGCAACTTTAAGTTGCTTTCCTTTAGCAATTTCTTTACATGTGCTGCAACTAACCCTTTTTGCAGCGATAAAGAAAACACACCTGTAGTATTTACAAGATACGAATAAATATAGGTGTCTGCTGCATAATCAAGCTTTCTCGTAAGCATCCCTTTTGATCTTAAGTATTCTTTAATTTCTAATCTTAATTTTACATTATTTTCAAGAATTTCTGTAAATCTTTTACTATCGGCGCTCTTATGAACAGAGTTTTCTCTTACATGCACAATAGTTAGAGGCGTTAAACAAAAACTAACGTTATCATTCTTTTTTAACATCCTGAAAACCAAATCATATTCCTGAGACGAACTTTTATCTTCATCCCATCCACCAACAGCCGCTACTGCTTGTTTTCGCCATAAATTAGCACTTGTAATACCTAATTTTGAGGTTATCAATCCCTTCCAAACATTGTCTGTTTCAATAGGCCTGATTCTTTTTCGTGTCTGACCGTTAACAGTTTTATACATATAGCAATTGCCTGCTATTATATCTGCCTTTGTATTTTTGGCTACTGATATTTGATCTTCTAATTTACCCGGCAATAATTCGTCGTCGGAGTCTAAAAATTGTATCCATTCACCTTTTGCTTCGCTTAAACCTTTGTTTCTCGCTGCAGGAGCTCCTTTTTTATTTTCATTAAAAACATTAATCAGTCCCGCTTTTTTTTTTGCGTATTCCTGCAATATGTTGTATGTATTATCAGTAGAATTATTATTAACTAAAATAATCTCATAATTGGTGTAACTCTGGTTAAAGATGCTTTCTATTGCTCTTGTTATGTACTCTTCGCTGTTAAAGCAAGGTATTATTACTGATATCATTAATATGGAAGTAAAATGCCAAAGATAATGTGTAAGTTATAATGACACTACTAACAGTACTTTTAAATTAATTTTCCATTGCCTTTTAAAAAAAAATGATTTAACACACAACTGTTGTCTTTTTTGGTAAATTACTTTTTGAAAAAGGAATAATAAATTTAAAAATTAAAAAATTTCTGTCTGATTAAATACCTCGTAACAATTGCGGCTTAAAAATAAAACTATGTAGAAAAGTGATAAACAGATTATTACAAACCCTGTAAAGAAACCATACGTTTAAACTTCTCAGAATTCTGCAACATAGAGTCAAAGTCTCCTGAAATGGTTACTTTTCCTTTATCCAACAAGTATATGGTATCTACATTTCTTATTGTAGATAAGCGATGAGCAATTACGATCATAGTATAATGCCCATGAAGATTTTCAATATTTTCCTGAATAATGTGCTCTGTTTCTGAGTCTAATGCTGAAGTTGCTTCGTCTAAAATAAGAATTTCTGCTTTTTTGTACATTTCCCTCGCTATAGAAATCCTTTGCTTTTGACCGCCTGAAATTAATATGCCATTATCTCCTAATTTAGTATTTTCTCTATCAGCTTGCGAAGCTATAAACTCTTCAAGAGAAGCCATCTGTATCACCTCCCAAAAGCGCTTTATATTTTCCGGCGTCTCCTCGGCCCAGAAAGTGATGTTATTATAAATGTTATCGTTAAAAATTACGGAGTCTTGCGATATATATCCTATTTTACTTCTGTAACTGTTTAAATTGAACTCTGTTAATGGTATGCTGTCAACTAAAACCTGACCTGAGTCCGGGCTCATCAGTCCTATAATAATATTAGCAAGAGTTGTTTTACCCGAACCGCTGGCGCCGACTAAAGCGATTGTTTGTTTTTTTGGAATAACAATATTTACATTATTTAAGACTTTATTAATCCCATAAGACAAGTCAGCATTTTCTATTTTAATTTCTTTATTTATAGATGTAAACCTATGAACCCCATTAATTTCTACATCATTTCTCATAATTTCCGAAATATCTGTTACCGTGCGCATAGCGCCGGTATTTTGGATAAAACCTTGCCATTGAGTCTGAATTTGTAATAAAAAGGTTAACGCCCGGTAAAATAAGACCAGACTTAATATTATAGATCCCATGTTACCGCCCATCCAATTAATTTGTACGTATATTACTAACGTCACAATAAACACTATCATGGGTTCTCTAAGACCGTTGGTAACTGCCCCATAATAGGCAGTTTTTCTATTTAAATATTCTGTTTTATTAATTATGCCTTCCAGCTTTCGAGCGTATGTACCAAAATAATTTGTTGACTTAAGATATTTAAAGTAATGGATAGCTTGAATCATGTAGGAATTAAAGACATTGCCCTTTTTAGAAATTTCAAAAGAAGCAGTTTTCATAGACTTATAAATCCGCCTGTATATAACATTGGTAAGGCCCGCACTAATAGCTACCAAAATAGCGAATTGATAGTTAGCTAACAGAGCCAGAATAATATAGGTGCCAAGCATAAAAAAAGACTGGCTATAACTCAAATAAAACTTTACAGCTTGACTCATTCTTTGCACTTCAGAGATAAAAGTATTTTGTATTTTTCCAGCATCAAGCTTTATAAAACCCTTATATGTCAGGTTTTCTAATCCTTTTACAAGATTATACCTGATTCTCTTCATAAAAAACTGTATTACTCCTGCCTGGTAATTCTGCTCTGTAAATTTAAAAATACCCTTTACAGAAAATAATAAAACCAAGACTCCTAAAATAGTAGTCAAAGTCAGGGGAAATCCCATAGCTGTTATGGCATCTGTTACAAAATGCAATTTTCCCATAGATTGTTTGGGAGAGCCTTTTTCTGCTGACACTGATTGCATTAAGGGCATAAACATAGCCAGGCCAAATCCATCCAATACTGTAACTATGATACTTAAACAGATGGAAACGAATAGTTTTTTACCAACTACACTATAATAAAACTGAAAATACCCAACAAAATTATCTTTAAATTTTAATTGCATTCGTAAATTTTAAGAGACAAGAAACATTATTGAATAAGTTATTCCAAAATGCTTTTATTGTAAAATTAAAAAAGAAAGGCCACATGCTGCTAATAAAGTAACTTTTTTTATTTTCCTTAATATAAAAGGACTATGTAAATAATTTAAATTTACTTATTTCTGTTATTACTAAATTTTTTTAATCATTAAAGGTTTATAGTCTTGACTTGAAAACGCTTTGAATTAGGAATTTAGTATTGAAGGGTACAAAAAAAATTATTATCGGAGACTTACTAATATTAAATTTACATGGATTTAATAGCACACCGTCAGAAAATTTTTTCTGAAGATACAACGATTGGTTTAGTTATGCCTTATAGTTCAAGGCTTGTAATCAGACTATAAGATATATACTTCAAACATCAACAATTACTTAGTAATAAGTAAAACACAAATTGATAACGCGAAAGCTTTAACCCAATAATTTTTTAAAGAATTATTAATTTCAGAAAATCTATTCAGTAATTTATTAGGTTTAAGGTTTTCCTGATTAGAAGGACTGTCAGCGGAAATGATTCTCACATTTGATGCATCAACGTCTGCGGTCATAATATAACCTAACGAGGGAAGTCCAACGTATGCTTTTCTATTTTTTATCGTTATCATCGGTGCTTCCTGTTCCGCGTTATAATGATTAGATGTATTTAGTGTAGGTGGCTTTACTGCTGTTTTTTCGATCGTAACATTGGTGTATTCGTTTAAAAAAAGCTTAATAGCTTTTATCTCAACGTTTTTCACTGACACCGGATTTCCCATCCAGTGCACAAGATTTACGATTCCATTTATTTTTTTCAAATCAGAAAGTTGATGCTCTGTAGTTTTTACAAATACATAACCTAAAAAAAGCAGAGATTCTTTTACTTTCCTGTCATTCCACTCCTTTATCACACTCTTTACCGGACTGTAATTTTCAATTTTCCGGCGTGTCAGCATCTCCGATACCTTTTTTTCTGAATCTGGTTTAGTATATACTATGTACCATTTCATGTTCATAATAGTTCGTTTTCGGCTTTATAATCTTTTAGTTTAAAGCAAGCAATCCACAACTCGAACTTTAAATAGTTTGAATTTGAATAAACAAATAGTAATGGCAGGAATTAAATTAGGATGATTGGATATCTGTATACTTAAACTTTCGCAAACCACATAAGTTTAATTAGTTAGAATAAAAATTTGGATAAGTAAACCTTCTCAAATTCAAGTTGTCACGTTTGCTTTTTAAAATATTATTAGTATTTATAACTTTATTATTTCTGTTTGTTTTTTATTCCAATTACTATACCTGTTTTTACAATTCTGATTTGTTCTTTTATATTATAGCTTATTTTTTTATAATAATTATTGCTCGCTGTTATTTATGATGATATAAAAAGGTATAAGGCTGCACACTGCAAAAAAATTATATTTTTAAAAATCATCTTACAAAAATCAATAGAAAATAAACAAAAAAAGATAGTTTCTAAAAAATAATATTGATTTAATAAGTGATAATGAGAAAAGATAATACTTATTATCCATATTACAAATATTTATAACATTATGAGTATTTCATCAATAAAAAACTAAAAAATATATCACCTTAAGCCTAATATTATAAAAAATAAGGCATTAGTAACAAGTATATTACCTTGATTACTAATGCCTTTCTTACTTTTATTTCAAACTAACAATTCAGGTTTTTTATTCTTACAAGTTAAAACCGGAACTATTTTACATTCCTAAATATTTTTAGACTTACGGCACAATTAATTTAATTACTTCCAGAGGCCTTATCTGAGAAGTTATTTTCAGGTAATAAACTCCCGACTTTAGTGCCAGGGGAGAAACGTCTACCTGCATAATTGATCCTCCGGGTTGCAATTTAACCTGCCCAAGATTATATACTCTGCCTGTTACATCTGCAATTTGAAGACTTGAATTTCCCGTATAATCAGGTGGAAATTGAACCATCAGTTGCTTTTGCAAAGGGTTTGGATACACTCTCACTTTTTTATATCCGTTTTCTGCACCGGTTATACCTGCGTTATTTAACTCTGATGCTTTTGCAGCAAAGCCACGGAAGCTATATACTTCTACCGCAACTACCATAGGCCTGTTTACAGTGGAAGAAAAATTAATATTCAACTTGCCATCAGTAACGGTAACAGGTAAATTCTTGATCAGAGCTGTTGCCCCGCCGACTTCCTGTGTCACATCAAAGTTTATCAACCTTACTTTATTTTCAAGAGAAACGTCCATTACTCTTGAACCTGCCCCGCCTGCAACCCCGCTGCCGGGAGCTCCCCAGTAAAGCTCTGCAAAATGCAACCGGACTACATAATCGCCATTTGCAACCGGCAATTCATACCTGAACGGCGCCTTGTCTGCATTTGATGACTGTTCTTTTAAATATAATGGATCTTCATCGGTTCCGCTGATTTTTGTCAGGCCGCTGTTTGTATAAGGTTCCAGGTTGTCATACGAATACTGATTATCTGCACTCCATGTTTTACCATTAATAGTTAAAGAAGTTGTAGATCCGCTGTTAATCCTATAATTGGCTGAAACTATTGTACCGGAAGCTTTTGCAATACCATAAAGAGGCACTCGAAGAGGTGACTTAGAATTATTATAATATACTAACAAATCAGCAATCTTTAAACCTTGCGAAACTGGTTTGAAACTTACAGTAAGAGTAGTATTTTCTTGTGGGTTTAAAGTTGTTTTAACCGGCATGGAAGCAGTAAATTCGCTTTTATTTTCTCCTGTTACTGCAACGGAAGATATTATTATTGCCGGATCTGATGAACCATCAGTATAAGTTTTACCAAGGCTTGCCAGATTTAACGTAAAGGAATTAAAACTTGACAAGTACTTTTCACCAAAATCTACATCTGAAGGAGTGGAACCTAATTCTGAGAAGAATGAAGATCCTTTTTCAGGTCTAATATTTTTGACAAAGTACATATTATCATTGTAATCATAATTAGTACCGCTGGTGCCTAAATAATCGTTGCCAATTATGTAACAATTTGGAATGATATTACTTTTTGCATCTATGGCTTTCCAGACACGAATGCCCAGTTTACCTCCAAGATTTAAGCTGGCATCTGTCGAATTCTGACTTCCAACCTTAAATCCGAAAGCTGTTGCAGGATTTATTACCCCTGCGGCACTTGTGCTTGGTGTTGCTTTTCGGGGCAATAAAGATTGTCCATCCTTTCCAATATGAGTAAAAACAGTAGTTAGGGTTGTTGACCCTTTAGCAAACCATTTTATAGATTCAGAAGAAGTACAACAAGAATGATAAGCAGCAATTTGTGTTATTGAAACCGGCAAGGAAGCATCGGCACGGACAAAATAAGAAGGTTTAATTTCATTTCCTTTAAGCTTGGCAGAATCTCCTTTATCAGGATCTGTCTGGCCGAAACCGGTATTGGTTTTAAATCCAAAAGTATTTATGATTTCCTGTGAAGAAGGCTCATTAAGACTTTCGCCTTTTTTCTGCCACAGTCCATCGAGAAAAACAGCTTTCGAAGGTGATTTGTTATCATTTGAACCTATAGTAAGAGTATCATGTAAAATTTTCACCCTTGTAGCTGCATCTAATGCTACAAACCTTACTGTTAAATCTGCATAAGTTCCGGAACTTATACTTAGGGGTAAAGAGGTGCTCAAATTATAATCGGCTCCTTTTAGCTTTACAAATTTCCAAGTAGTATTATTAGATAAAATAAGGTTATTAATAATAAGATTATCAATTCCTTTATTATGAATTCTTATAGTTAAAGAGTCATGATTCGCATTATAGTTAATACCATCACGAGACCAGGGAGTTTGAATTCTCGAAAAGATAAAATGATCATTTGAGGGAATTTTATCCAGATTCTCAATAAAAATAAGTGAATTGGCAGGTGTTGATGAACCGCCTAATGACGATGTATTAATAATAAGCTGAGGAGAATTTTTAGAATTTTCCCTGCTGTTAAAAACTATATTGCTGTTTTGATTAGTTGCATCTTTAATTAAAAAGCTTACTACCTTATCACCTGCAAATTGGTTTACAACATAGTTAGTCACATCAAACTCATAGTATTGAACCTGACTATTAACACTTGTAGTACTTAAAGCAGCGGAGGCAGCCGCCGGAGCATTGCTGTAGGTAATTCCGCTTTCCGTCCAAGAGTCGTTATCAATGCCATAAGAAGAAATACTGACAGTTGAAGTATTGTCTGTGTTTCTCCCATAAATACGAAGCTTTGCAGAACTTATATTACTAACACTATTTAGAGAAAACTTAAGGTAAGAAGACCGTGTATACCCGCTTGAGGCAGATCCTTTTACAATTAAACTGGTATCACTGCCATAATTATTGGACGCATAAGCGCCGTTGCGCACATAGGCATCTGCAAGAGAAGCCAGGGTACTTGAAGATTGAGCGAAAACTGCAGTAAAAGCAAAAACTGCAATAAATATGGAAAAACAAAATTTTAAAATAAGACCTGACAAACTTAGCGTCTTGTAATAAGAGTAATTTTTAACCATTGTACTTGTAATTTAATTAATTAGAGAATTTTAATAAAATGTATCAATAATAAATATTAACCATTCAGATTTGCGGGTATTTACACGAATATTTGGAGGAAAATCAGCATTATGAGACTTGCAACTTTAATACTTGTTAAATGTAATTATGCTAATAAAAAGTTAACAGTTGGCAGTAAAGATTAAGAAATTTTTTTAGAAAGTATGGTGAAAACAGTAAAATTCATAATGTAAAGGATTAGAATTTCTTTTAATGGACCTTGCAGCTCTTTACTTTTTATTACCGTATAAAAATTTAAATAACAGAAAATATCCTCTTGTTTTCTATCTGCGTTTATTTTAAAAACTGCTAAATAACCTATTTCAAAGCTTTATCACAATAATTTATAAAATCAGGCCTTCCAACTGTTCTGAACTTTCCTGATAAGATTCATTCCATTCTGCTATAAAGTTATTTCTTCCCTGACCGACAATTATATTAAAAAAATTTAGCTGGATAAGTTCAAGCATGGATAAGAAAAGAAAAATTGCATGAATTCTATCACTGCATTTTTCAAAAATTTTTTCAAATGAAACTGCTTTTTCTGTGCGTACGAGGTTATAAATAAATTCGCGGCTTTGCTCTATTGTATGTTCATATCTTACTACCGTATGTACCGGTTTATTTTGTCGCTCGTGCACCTTTTGCATTACTTTTTCAAAAGATTTCATCAACTTAAACAATGAAAGGCTTTGTATCCCTGTTCCTTCTCCGGCGGTCTCGCCTGCATCATTTAATTCTTTTTGCAGATTACCTCTTTTTGCCATCAGCATTCTCACAGCTTCCATTTCTGCCATTTGGGCTGCCGCTTCTTTAAATCTTTTGTATTCGATAATTTTATTTACCAGTTCCTGCCTCGGATCTGTTTCATTTCCCCCCGCATCTGTTTGTTTTCTTGGCAATAAGGTATGTGCTTTAATACGCATCAAAGTAGAAATAAATAATATAAACTCACTGCTCAATTCTATATTCAACAAACTCAGGGAATGAATATAGGCAAGAAAATCATTAGTAATCCTGGTGATCGGAATATTATAAATATCCAATTCATCTCTTTCTATAAAAAATAATAACAGATCGAAAGGTCCCTCAAACTGGGGAAGTAGTATTTGGTATGTTTCTGTATTTGCCATTAACACAATTGTAAAAGAAAAAAGCCCGAACCGGTAATTCAGCCTTTACAAATATATCCGTTTCAATAGAAAACATGCAGAGCGGCAAACAGAAGAAATTGACAATAAATACACATTATATAAAAATTGCTTACAAAAACAACTTACAGTCTCAGCTCAAATCAAATTGACATTACCTCTTTTTCTTTTGAGGATAGTATTCTGTCAACCAAAGCAATATACCTGTCTGTAATATCCTGGACTTCTTTTTCAGAATCTTTTGAAAGGTCTTCACTCAACCCTTCTTTTTGAAGCCGTTTTACTTCCTCAATCGCTTCACGCCTTAGGTTTCGTATGGCTACTTTAGACTGCTCTGCTTCTGCCGCTGACTTTTTTACCAGTTCCCTTCTTCTCTCTTCCGTTAGCGGCGGCAGATAAAGACGAATGTTTATTCCGTCATTTTGTGGATTCATACCGATATTGGCAGCTATAATTGCTCTTTCAATTAAAGGAAGCGTCTTTTTTTCCCACGGTTGAATGCTTATGGTACGGGCATCCATAATATTTATATTTGCAACCTGGTTTATAGGTGTCGGAGAGCCGTAATATTCTACCATTATTCCATCAAGCATGTTCGGATTTGCTTTTCCTGCGCGGATTTTTACCAGTTCCGCTTCCAAAAATCCGATTGCTTTTTTCATAGATGCTTCCGCATCCTCAATTATCAGTTCCAGTTCTTCTGTCATGTCAGCATTTTTTCTCAGCGAATCTATATTATACAGGAATATTAATAATACAGGAATATTATCGCGATCGTTCAATAATGATATATCTATTTGAAAAGTATATATCTATTTGAAGCCGTTTTTGATCTTTCTTAAAGATTTATTCTTCTTCAGCAACAGCCGCTTTTTTATCAAATAATGATACTAGTCTTACTTTTTCCCGGCGAACTCCCGGTTTTATTTCACCTTTAACAACCCGGAGTTTATATTTTGCCCTCTTATATTTTATGTAATAAATCAGAGAAAAGAATAAGGCTATCTGAATAGCAATTAAAAAGCTTATTCCTATGTTTTGAAAAATAAACGTTATCCCGGTAATTATAATAGCAGCAATGATACAGGTAAAGGTTACACCCCGGTGATTGAAACCACGATTTAACAATAAGTGATGAATGTGATTTCTGTCAGGTCTGAACGGTGAGCGGCGATGCATAATTCTTACAGCAAATACACGTAAAGTATCCATCAGCGGCAATAATAAGATACCGAAACCAATAGCAGGAGAAGCGGCCACCGGGTAAAAAGAATAATGACTGCCCGTCTCAATAAATTTTATGACCAGAATACTATTTACCAGGCCTACCATCAATGAGCCGGTGTCGCCCATAAATATTTTTGCAGGATGAAAATTATACACTAAAAACCCAACCAGGCTGCCGGCAAAAGTAAATGCCAGTACCGCATAAGGAATATTATGGTTTATAAAAAAAAATATTCCGAATACAAGAGATGAAATGAGGCCAAGACTTCCTGCTAGGCCGTCAACACCGTCAATTAAGTTAAATGCGTTAATAATGACCACTAATGCAAATACGGTAAGCAGATAACTACAGGCAGTATTTATTTCATAAATGCCTAAAAAACCATCCATATTGGTAATAACCAGCTTAGCTTTATATACAAGAATAGCCGCAGCAATGAGCTGACCTACAAATTTCTTTATCGGAGATATAATTATAATATCATCTTTAATGCCTAAAAAGAAAATAAGCAGCAGAGCTGCAATGTAATATTGAAATTCAGGAGCTTCTGCGGAAAAATTAATGGTTAGCAGAATGCTGAAAATGAGCCCTATAAACATTCCTAATCCTCCTAATGAGGGAATAGGTTCTTTATGAATTTTACGCTCATCATCCGGCACATCATATAGCTTTTTTACTTTGGCTACAGTGATAATAGCAGGTATGACAATAAGTGTTATCAGAAAAGCTAATAACCCACCGACAATAATTTTTTCCATTAGCTTTATTTTAGAATGATGGAGTTACTTTTTTTGGGTTAATGGCAAATTAAGTGCATTTTAATTATACCAAAGAATAAGAATGAAAGTTTCTGTAAAAAAATATTACAATACCAAAGTTCAAAACAAGTTTCTATTGACAATAAAAAATGTTTTATCGCTGCCTGTTATTTTGAAGCTTAATAAATTAAACCCGCCAGGCTTCTAATCGCATATACGCTTAGGTCGTACTTAAACACAACTAATAGTTTACAGAAACAGAGATCAAATATTACCTTTTTACTTCCCGCCCGTGTTACTACCTTTACAGACAATGGATAAAATTACCTCACAAACTATTGAAATTGATTCGGCAGAAGAACAAATAGAAGTGTTCGGTGCAAGGGTGCACAACCTCAAAAACATTGATATCTCTATCCCTAAAAATAAATTAGTTGTTATTACCGGCGTCAGCGGAAGCGGCAAATCTTCGCTTGCTTTCGACACCATTTACAATGAAGGCCAGCGGCGCTATATGGAGAGCTTCAGCGCGTATGCAAGACAGTTTATAGGCGATATGGAAAGGCCTGATGTGGATAAAATAACAGGTCTCAGCCCGGTCATTTCTATCGAACAAAAAACTACCAATAAAAACCCGCGTTCCACTGTAGGCACCATTACTGAAGTGTATGATTTTCTCCGTTTGCTGTTTGCCAGAATTGGAGAGGCTTACAGCTATAATACCGGTAAAAAAATGGTGAAATGGAGTGAAGAGGAAATTGTTACCGATATTTTTTCAAAATATGCTGATAAAAAAATTACGCTGCTTGCGCCGCTGATCCGCGGGCGAAAAGGACACTACCGCGAACTGTTTGAAGACGTAAGAAAAAAAGGTTTCTTAAAAGTAAGAGTTGACGGAGAAGTGAAAGACCTGAAAGAAAAGATGCAAACCGACCGGTATAAAATTCATGATATAGAGTTAGTGATTGACCGGCTGCAGGCAACTGAAGACATGAAAGTCAGGCTAAGTCAAAGTGTGCAAAAGACGTTGCAGGCCGGCAAAGATTTGATGTTTCTGCTGATAAATGACAACAACGAGGTAGTTCAGTACAGCAAGCAGCTAATGTGTGCGGACACGGGTTTAAGCTATGAAGAGCCTTCTCCCAATGCTTTTTCTTTCAACTCGCCTTACGGTGCCTGCCCTGCTTGCAAAGGTTTGGGAAGTGTTTACCAGGTCAATATGGAAGCGGTAATTCCCGACAAAAATAAAAGTATAAAAGAAGGCGCCATTGCTCCTTTGGGAGAAGAAAGAGAAGCATACATCTACAAGCAAATCGTGCAGTTGGGCAAAAAGCATAAGTTTAGCGTTGATAAACCCGTAAAAGAACTTCCTGAAAAGGCAATGAACATTATTCTGTATGGTAAAGAAGAAGCCGCAGGCGATGTTGACGTATCAGGAGATTACGCAGCCTTGCCCGGAGATATGTACACAACAGAATATGAAGGAATAATCAATATGCTGAAGCGATGGTTTTCATCAAGCAGCAGCGAGTCTTTGCGCGATTGGGTTGAGAAATTTATGATCCTCAAAAATTGCCCTTCGTGCGAAGGAGCAAGGCTTAAAAAAGAAAGTTTATGGTTTAAAATTGACGAAAAAAATATTGCAGCATTAAGCCACAAGGATTTAGATAAACTGTCTGATTGGTTTAACAATATTGAAGAAAGATTAAGCAAAAAGCAAAATACGATTGCAAAAGATATTTTAAAAGAAATAAGAGAACGCTTGGGATTTCTGCTTGATGTAGGTCTTACTTATCTTACTTTAAACCGTTCGTCAAAATCACTAAGCGGCGGCGAAAGCCAGCGCATCAGGTTAGCGACGCAGATCGGTTCGCAACTGCAGGGGATTACCTATATTTTAGATGAGCCCAGCATTGGCCTGCATCAGAGAGATAACCGGCAACTGATATCGGCATTAAAAAATTTAAGAGACATAGGCAACAGTGTATTGGTTGTAGAACATGACAAAGATATTATGCTTGCTTCTGATTATCTGATTGACATCGGTCCAAAGGCCGGTAAGCACGGCGGCCAGGTGGTCGCGCAGGGAAAACCATCTTTTGTTTTAGCATCAGGTTCTCCCACGTCAGCATATCTCAACGGGGAAAAAAGTATAGAAGTCCCTGAAAAAAGAAGGGCAGGAAATGGTAAAATTCTTGAGTTAAAAGGTGTAAAAGGAAACAATCTTAAAGGCGTGAATATTAAGTTTCCTTTAGGTAAATTTATTTGTGTAACCGGCGTAAGCGGCAGCGGAAAAAGCACCTTGATAACAGAAACACTTTATCCCATTTTATCTAAGCATGCTTTTAATAGTAAGATGACTCCGATGGAGTATAAATCTGTTAACGGATTAGAATTTATTGATAAAGTGATCGAGATAGATCAAAGTCCGATAGGAAGAACGCCACGAAGTAACCCGGCAACATATTGCGGCTTTTTTACCGAAATAAGAACTTTATTTGCTGCAATACCGGAAGCAAAAATAAGGGGTTACGCCGCCGGTCGTTTTTCTTTTAACGTAAAAGGAGGAAGATGCGATGTTTGTGAAGGCGGCGGTATGCGTGTGATAGAAATGAACTTTTTACCTGATGTATATGTTTCTTGCGAAAAATGCAATGGAAAACGTTATAACCGTGAAACGCTCGAAATACGATACAAAGGAAAATCAATCAGCGATGTATTAGACATGACGGTGGATGAAGCAGTAGATTTTTTTCAAAATGTTCATTACTTATATAGAAAAATAAAAGTTTTGCAGGATGTAGGCTTAGGTTACATAACGCTCGGCCAATCAGCCGTAACGCTTAGCGGAGGTGAAGCACAGCGTGTAAAGCTTGCCACCGAACTTGCAAAAAAAGACACCGGCAAAACGTTTTATATTCTTGACGAGCCAACAACAGGCCTGCACTTTCAGGATATACAACATTTGCTGGACGTCTTGAATAAACTAACGGACCGTGGAAACACCGTATTGGTTATCGAGCATAATCTTGATGTGATAAAAGTAGCAGATTACATAATTGATTTAGGGCCCGAAGGCGGAGACGGCGGCGGGAAAATATTGTTTGAAGGAACTCCTGAAAATTTAATTAAAGTAAAAGCAAGCCATACCGGAAAATACCTTGCATTGGAACTTAAGCCTGTATAATTCTTATTCTGTAAGTATAATTTATTACAAATAAAACATTTTTTCGTTATTAAGTGATAATTATGTATATCAGTAAAACTGCGGAAGTAAATATCAATATCGTATTTGGAGACACATAGAGACATTAGGTTTTTTAGAAAACATAGAAAAGATATTATACTGTTTCTGCTTCACCTATTTTTACCCTTGCTTCCTTTAATGCTTTTAATCCGCTTTGCAATTCCGACTTTAATGCCGGAACTAATTGATTTATTTCAGCCAATGCATTTTTCATAGCCAATGTTTCTATCTGTTCTGCAAGCCTGACCACTCTTTCCATTTCTACTATCATACACTGACCCTTGAGCGTATGAGCTAATGAAATAATCTCCGAAACATTACCTTTTTTGGCGTTCGTTTCAATAGATGTCATATATGCAATAACAGTACTGTCAAATTTTTCAAGTATACTTTCCAATACTTCGTAGTCCCAATCGAGGTTTTCAAGAATCGTATCAAGATTAACCAGCGGTAAATTCTCAGGCGGCTGCTTTTCCATAATGTTATCTTTATTTATTTTTTCTTTTATACGGTCTATGGCAGCAAACAGGTCATTCAATTTTATAGGCTTGCTTACATAATCGTCCATACCAGCTTCAAGGCATTTTTCACGATCCCCTTTCATAGCGTTAGCTGTTAGGCCAATAATGGGTGTGTAATTGCCGGTAACATTTTCAATATCTCTTATACGGGCTGTAGCTTCATACCCGTTAAGCATGGGCATCTGAACGTCCATAAGTACCAGATCAAAAGCTTCCGTATTGTATAGGGCTGCCGCTTCGGCGCCATTATTGGCAATGACTATCGTATGCCCCTTTTTACTCAGCATGCTTGCAGCTACTTCCTGGTTTACAAGATTATCCTCTGCCAGCAAAATTTTATAAGTGTTGGTATTATTTGACATTAGTGACATCGCTTTATGCGTGTTGTTTTGTAACGTCTTATAAATAGTTTTATCACTTGCAGGAAGAATATTTTGAATACTGTCTAAAAGATCAGACTGGCTGAAAGGTTTTGAAAAGTATTGATGAACACCTAAAAGCGCGAACCTTTCCCGATCACTTAATTTCTGCGACATAGAAATAACGATGATCTTTGTATCAGCGAGATCTTTGTCTTGTTTTATACGCTCTGCCGCTTCAAATCCATTCATTTCGCCTGAAAGAGAAATATCCATCAGTACAACAGGATAAGGTTTGCCCAGGTATGCTGCTCTCTTTAATTCACCAATTGCATTCTCGCCATTAGCCACCGCAACAGGTTTCATGTTGAAGTTCTCTAAAATTTTAGTAATGCAGTTACTAGTCGAGTAATTATCTTCCACCACTAACACGGGTGTATTATCAAGTACGGGCAGGGGAATAAAACGCTGTTTTTTATTGCTTTCCTGTAATTTTACCTTTATTGTAAAGTAAAAAACTGAGCCTTTTTTTTCTGTGCTTTCCGCCCAGATTTTTCCGTCCATCATCGTTACCAACCGTTTTGTTATGGCAAGTCCTAAACCTGTTCCGCCGTATTTTCGCGTGGTGCTGCCATCTGCCTGAGTGAAATCTTCAAAAACAGAATCTAATTTATCTGCAGGAATACCAATTCCTGTATCTGTAACAGAAAATAATAATACCGCCTCGTCTTCGTCAGCGGACTCCAGTTGAGCTTTTAGCACTACTTCACCTCTTTCAGTAAACTTGATAGCATTGCTGACAAGATTTGTAATAATCTGCTGAAAACGATGCATATCTGCAAATAAAGAATCAGGAACGTTTTTTTCCAGGTAAAAAACCATTTCGAGTTTTTTAAGAGAAGCTTTAAGTGCCAGGGGGCTTAAAAAGCCGGGTATTTCGTCGCGCAAAGAGAAATTGACGGGAGAAAGATCTAATTTGCCAGCCTCAATCTTTGAAAAATCCAGAATATCGTTAATCAAAGTCAGCAGGCTGTCGCAGGAAAGCTTTACTGTTTCAAGGTATCTTCTTTGCTCAGCAGTCAATTCAGTCTCTAATGCCAGGTCGGTCATACCAACAATACCATTAAGGGGTGTACGTATTTCGTGACTCATATTGGCCAGAAATTCACTTTTTGCTTTGGCAGAGTCTTCAGATTTTATAAGCGCTTTCTTTAATTCACATTCTGTTTTTTTCAAAACAGTAATATCATGTATACTGCCAATCCAGCGAACCGGATGCCCCTTTGTGCTGTAGACAATATACCCACGGGAAAAAACAATTGCATACGATCCGTCAGCCTTTCGAAAACGATAAGTACGGGAAATGCTTTCTGTTTTCTGTTTCATTCCTTCAGTCAGCTCATTCATAACAGAGTCACAATCGTCAGGGTGAATTTTTTCTTTCCACCATGACAAATCGGCACTGTAAGTTTCGGTTGTATAGCCGAAAGACCTGAATATTTCATTGCTTGCCCATACTGTATCGGTAACTATGTTCCAGTCAAAAATGACATCTCTTGTCGCTTTAGACACCAATTCAAACCGTTCATTAGCTGCATTAATATTTTCCTGGCTTTGCCTTTGCTTTGTAATATCCCACCAGTTTCCAGTCAATTCATAAGGCTTTCCTTCTTTGTCAAATAAACACTTCGTTTCAAAGTGCATCCAGCGCCATGACCCGTCTTTATGCTTAAAACGAAATTCGCAGGCAAAAAAGCCCGTTTCAAATAAAGCAGGCATTTCCTTAAATACCTCCGTTGCATCGTCAGGATGTATATTATTGATCCAGAATTTTTTTTCAAACATTTCCTCTTTAGAATATCCAAGTACCCGTTGCACATTTTCTGTTGTATCAATAAGAGTAAAGTCTTCATCTGTTTTTGTTCTGAATAATACGGCAGAACTTGATTGCATCAGTAACTCCAACTGGTCGTATGTTGTCTGCAGAGCCAGCTCTTTTGACTTTATATCATTTATATCAGACCAGTTACCTGTTAATTCCTGGGGGTTGCCCTTCTCATCATACATGCACTTTATTTCAGCCTGCATCCAGCGCCATTCTCCTGCACTGTTTATAAAGCGGTATTGAATATTGCCTGCTCCCGTTTTACGAATTTTAGTTAGTTCACCAGATATTCTCGGGGCATCATCAGGATGTATTTTTGCAGCCCAAAAACCTTTTTGGAAATAGCTCTTATGAGGATATCCAAGTATTTCCTCCACGTTAGAGCTCATATAAATCATAGTTAAGTCATCATCAGCCTTCGTTTTAAAAAGCATGGCGGGGTTCAGTTCCATCAATACTTCCAATTGTGCGTTCGCATTGTTTAAATTCACTTCCGAGTTGCGCAGCCTGCTGATAAATTGTATAAGTTCGCTGTTTCGCCTAAAAGAATATATGATCCATAAAATGGATGTGATTACAAGCGGAATAAAAATATTATCTATCAGTGAATTATGATGTTGATATAAATAATCGCTTATAACCTTCGTTTTGTTTAAAGTAATTGCTAAAAGAGTGAGACTAAAAGTAATAACGCTAATAATAACGAGTTCTCTGAAAGCAGCTATTTTCATTCTTTTGGAGAGTGAAATAAAATTCATTTTATCTGGCTTGTAACTTCGTAAACGTTTTTAATTATCTAAAATTGCGTTTTATTTTAATTTTGAAACCTTGCGATTCTGCACTCTTCATGCATGCCCGATTTGTATGTTTTGAAATTTATTTTCTCGATAATTTGCGGTTTTGGAAACCAAAATATTAAAAGCAGTTAAAACATGATTGAAGGTCTCCCGGTTTTAGAAACAGTATTAAATGGCTAAAGAGTCAGATAAACTTTCAATTTCAGTAACTATTTAAACTTATTTTTGTTGTTAGTGCAGTTTTACTGCCCCTTTTCCTGTGAAAAATCACTTATTATATACTTTTCAAAACAAATGCGATTTGCATAGCTTTGCAGCAACATAGTAAGATGATTGAAGTATTAATAATTTTTGGATTGATTGTGCTTAACGGGCTTTTTGCTATGGCTGAAATAGCATTGATATCGGCCCGTAAAACAAGGCTCGAGCTGCAGGCAAATAAAGGAGATGAACGGGCAAAAAAGGCGCTCGATCTTGCAAACCATCCTGACACCTTTTTCTCTACCGTACAGATAGGAATAACTTTAATAGGAATCTTAAACGGTATTTTCTCCGGCGAAAATCTGAAAGGCGGCATAAAAACTTTTTTTGAGCAATATCCTTTGCTCGCTCCTTACAGCGGACCTATCGCTACAACAGCAGTAGTCATATTACTGACCTATTTTACACTGGTAATCGGAGAACTGGTACCTAAAAAAATCGGGCTGTCAAAACCTGAAGCAATAGCCAAACTGGTGGCTTTGCCAATGCGGTACGTCTCTTTTATCACCTATCCTTTTATTTGGCTGCTAACCCGCAGCGCAAATTTTCTCGGAAGAATTTTTAAGATTAAACAGTCTGAAAACACAGTGACAGAAGAGGAAATAAAAGCCATTATCAACGAAGGAACCGAAACCGGCGCTATTGAAGAAAAAGAGCAGGAAATCATTGAAAGAGTATTTCATCTCGGCGACCGTAATATTACTTCACTAATGACCCATCGCAGCGATATAGTATGGATGGATGTGAATGCAAAGGTTGCTGATATTAAACAAAAAATGCGCGAAGTAGTGCATACCAGCTACCCGCTATGCGAAGGCGTCATAGACAATATAAAAGGAATAGTTTCGATAAAAGATATTCTGCTTGCCGGCGACGACATAATGCTTAAAAACCTGATGAAACCGGGTTTATACGTGCCTGAAAACAACACGGTATACCAGGTATTGGAAAAATTTAAACAACATGGCGCCAACAGTTGTTTTATTGTAGACGAATATGGAAGCATGGAAGGTATGATGACTCTGAATGACATTCTCGAGGCAATTGTTGGTGATATCGGCCCGGCAGATGAAGACGCCTACGAGATTGTAGAACGCGAAGACGGAACTTATTTAGTTGATGGCCAAATTCCTTTTTATGATTTTTTAAGCAGGTTTGAAAAAACTGAGTTTATGAATGAAGGTGAGCATGATTTTAATACGCTTGCAGGTTTCATTCTTCACCAGCTAAAAACCATCCCTCAAACAGGCGATACGCTGCAGTGGAAAGGCTTCGATTTTGAAATAATAGATATGGATGGAAATCGGATAGATAAAGTGTTGCTGACAGTCTCTGAAGCAATCAAAGCAGAACTGGAGGAAGACAGTTGATTTAATTCTTTCTTATTAATATTTACTGCTGCTGTAAACTTTTCTTTAGTTATTAATACAAGCTTTTGTACCCCGATGTGGCTCTTGTTGCGAGGCATTGTGTTGTTATTCACTTACTGACAACTTGTACATTAAACATTTGGAGTATCGCATCGACAGAAACTGGGAAGGTAAGCCACGAACTACTAAAATGCAGAAGCTAATGTATACTCAGTCACCTGCAACTAATACGTTGTTCCATCAATCACTTTCACTTTCTTTTTACCGATTTTCTTTTCAAAATCCAATACTTCTTTTGGTTTTACTTTAATGGGAGCTTTTGCTTTTGCTGAGGTTGAGTCAGATGAGAAATCACTGCTGTTGGCAGCAAGCATTTTTGTATCCTGCAGCTTATCGAGAAAATAATTTTCGGTTTTTACAATTTCACCGGATGAATTGTCATAATATTTCCAGGTGCCGTGTTTTACTGCGCTGCCTTCTATTTTAACTACTTTTCTCTCCACTTTTGTCGGATCAACCGGGTCTATAACATCAACGGTATCGTACGGATTAGCAGGGTTTACTGCCTTCCAGCTTTCCTCCCGCAGCGGTCCTGAAATGCTGTAGTATTGGCTTTTACCATCTTTATTGCCCCAGCGATACCTTTCTACCGCAAACAAATCTCCCATCGCAGTATAGTTTCTCCAGACCCCTTCCTTTTTTCCATCTTTATACACGCCTTCTTCCTGGTAACCCGGCTCACCTCTCACCTCATCTTTCTTAACAGACCATCTGCCTTGCTTCAGATCATTTTTATCAATACAATTAATCGTGTCGCCGTTATTTGTCAGGCGATAGCTTTTCCATTGAGCTATTCCGGAAAATGATATAAATAGTATTAAAAGAAATATCCACTTCATACACTTTATTTTAGATTGTAAATTAAAATGATTTGAGGAGAATAAGAGGAAGGAGTTGTTAAAATACAAGCATCGGCTGCAAAACAATTCACTATAATAAAACACTGGTTAAGGAGGCAAAAGGTAAAGAGGGTGTAACTTCTATTGCAACAGGTTCTTCAGTTGCTTTTCCTGGCAATATTGAATGAATTACAAAATGAATATACAAACTCTTTAGTGTACCACCCCGTCAGATCTAAATCAGGGTCTAAGATTGTTATTTCTAATCCTGCAGCTTTTTCATCTGATAAGAGTAATTGTAAAATAAGATCTAATTCTTTATAGCTGAGGCCATCTTTCTGCCGGCTGTCAACTGCCGGCATTATATCATCATCTAAAACATCAACATCTAGATGAATCCAAAATCCATCTAAATTATGATGTGAAATCATACTGAAAAAGTCAGAAATACATTGTTGAATTCCGGTACGTCGGAGTGTATCAAGGTCATAGTAATTTATTTTTGAGTTCAAAACAGGCTCTATATATTTCTCATCATACTCCCGGTTGCCAACGCACCAGACATATTCCTCTTTAGTGTATGGTTTCAAATTGTCAATATTAGTTAATTTAGGATGTCCATGCCCGGTAACGATTGCTAAATCCATACCTGCAGCGCCTCCTGTACCAGATAGTTCAGGTTCGATAAAGTCAGTATGTCCATCTAAAAAAAACAAAGCATAATTACCTCCCTTTTTTAAAGCCAGCATATTCCCTATTAAAATGCTGCAATCACCGCCGATTATTAAAGGAAATGTATTATTAAAAAGTTCTTTTTCTAATACAATGGCTTGTTCTTTAGCATATTGTACAATTTTATCTGTATTCCTTACTCCTGACTCCTGGTCAAACTGCATAGTGTACTCAGGAGGGTTAAGCCTGTATACGCCTTCAGCTTTTATAAGATCATGAAATTGGTGTTTACGCAACCAGTCCGGCAGCTTTTTTACGCCGGGCTCATGTCCTTCCACTGGTTCTTTTAATCCCAGGTTTGAAGGAAACTCTAAAATTGATACTTTCTTCACAATAGAACTGACGCTTGCATTAAGATAAAAAAATCATTCTTATCTATTTTAAAGCTTTAATAATCTGTACAAATTCCTCACCTATCAATGACGATCCGCCTACGAGGCCGCCATCAACATCTGGTTTTCCAAATATTTCTTTTGCATTTGACGCTTTTACACTGCCTCCGTACAAAACAGAGATATTGTTTGCAACAGCTTCTCCGTATTTACCCGCAAGCTGTTGGCGAATGTGTGCGTGCATTTCCTGAGCCTGTTCACTGGTGGCCGTTCTTCCTGTGCCTATCGCCCAGATTGGCTCGTAAGCAATTATAATCTTTTCCATTTGCTCTGCAGGTAAGTCGAAAAGGCTTTCCTCTAACTGGCGCGTTACAAAAACATTTTGTTCATTTACTTCTCTTGCCGGTAATGCTTCGCCGCAGCAAAAAATGGGAGTAATACCGTTCTCAAAACAAATCTTAACCTTTTCCGCAAGAAACTGGTTGTTTTCATTAAAGTATTCGCGTCTTTCACTGTGGCCAATAACGGCATATTTTACTCCTATGCTATTGAGAATTAAAACTGAAATTTCACCTGTAAACGCGCCTGATTTTTTAGAGTAAACATTTTGCGCTGCTGCAAAAGTATTTTTCTCACCCAAAACTTTATCTTGTGTCATCGTAAGATATGGAGACGGAACAGCAAAAATAACTTCCTGGTTTTCATTCAGATTACTGCAAGCAGGCAATATACTATTCAGAAGCAACTCTGCTTCCTGCAATGTTAAATTCATTTTCCAGTTGGCAGCAGCGATTTGTTTTCTCATAATTATAGTTTATCCTGGTATTTTAGTGGTATAATTTTCAAAGATATGTTTCAAAACTTTTGTTTCCGGCTCACTGATTGTTTTATTCTTCATCTTTTTCCAGTTAGCAATGTCTTTTACAGCTTTTTCAAACGCATACTTTTTTTGTTCTTTTTCGCCCCAGGTAAAATCAGGAATAAATTTTGGCGTCAGCCCGTCTTCAAAAACATTGCAGCAAATACCGATAACTGTTCCCGTATTGATAGATGTATTAATATACGTTCTCGAATAATCACCCATTATTACGCCACACTTATTTCCCGAAGGCAGGTATTTGTTTTCGTAATAGCTCCAGGTATTTATTTCACCACCGGTATTTTTCAAATTACTGTTGGAAGTGCCTGCTCCGAGATTGCACCACTCTCCTATCACGCTATCACCGAGGTAACCGTCGTGCGCTTTGTTGCTGTAACCGCTCATTACACTATTCTTAATTTCTCCCCCCGCAGTGCAAAAAGGCCCAATGGTTGTCGCTCCGTAAACTTTTGTACCCATTTTCAAAACGGCTCCTTCACACAAAGCAAAAGGGCCGCGAATGAGACAACCTTCCATCACGGTAGTGTTTTTACCGATATAAATTGGCCCTGCGGAAGCATTTAAGCTGCAAAAATCAATCTGCGCTCCTTCGTCAATAAATATCTGAGAGGCTGCAGTTACGTGAACAGCTTCGTTAAAAGTTTCAGATATTCTTCCTTTTGTTAAAAGTGTAAAATCTGCCTTAATCATTTCTTCATTCCATAAAAATAGCTGGTTAGAAAAAGTAAGCCGCCTGACGGGAGCTATAGCAGAAACATTTTTGAAGATCGGTAATAATTTATCAAAAGCAGGTAAAGACTTAATAAAGGTTTTGCCTGCAATCAGGCCATTTTCATCTTCCACAGCTTCATTTTCTGATAAGGAATTTATACGTGTAATAAGTTCGGGAACCGGAATAACAGAGGCATCAATCAAAATATAATTTCCTGCAGGAATGGTTTCATATAACGGTTGAAGATAAGTATCAGTGAGCACAAAAACTTCGGCGCCGGTTATTTTTTCCCACCTTTCTTTCATAGTCAAAATACCCATTCTCAAGTCCGCAGCAGCTTTTGTTGCCGTCAACGGAAACAGTCTTTTCCGGGCTTCTGTATCAAACAATAGTATGTTCATAAAGGTAAAGGTGGAAGGCATTAGGTCATTAAGGCATTAGGTCATTGGTGAAAGGTAAGGGCCATTAAGTCAGTGGGGAAAGGCAGAAGGTAAGGGGCGGAAAGAAAAAAAGCTTTTTAGACTCCTGCTGGTTGCTTAAGCTTGCCGCTGACAGCTTGAGGCTTGCAGCTTTCTTTTCAACTCTCATTCGGCTTAAATAAACTGTCAACAAACTCATGTTTATCAAACACCAGCAAATCTTCCATTTTTTCGCCTACTCCGATAAACTTTACAGGAATTTTAAACTGGTTGGCGATAGCCAGTACAACGCCGCCTTTAGCTGTCCCGTCAAGTTTGGTAATGGCAATAGCCGTTACGTCTGTTGCAGCCGTAAATTGTTTGGCTTGCTCAAGTGCATTCTGACCTGTTGATCCGTCTAAAACCAGCATTACTTCATGCGGTGCATCAGGAATTACTTTTTGGATAACACGTTTTATTTTTCCAAGCTCATCCATCAGGTGTGCTTTATTGTGCAACCGGCCTGCAGTGTCTATAATCACTACATCACTTCCTCTTGACACACCGCTTTGCACCGTATCAAAGGCAACCGCACTTGGATCGCTTCCCATCGGTTGCTTTACAATCGGTACGTTTGTTCGCTCGCTCCAGATGGTTAGCTGGTCAACTGCCGCAGCTCTGAAAGTATCTGCAGCGCCAAGAAGAACTTTTTTACCTGCTTTTGTAAAATTGTACGCCAGCTTGCCGATGGTCGTTGTTTTGCCTACACCGTTTACGCCTACCACCAATATTACATAAGGCTTTTTACCGGAAGGTGTTGCAAAATCTCTATAACTGCTTTCAGGACTGTTTACAAGCAATTCTCTTATTTCGCTTCTCAGAATGCTGTTTAATTCACTTGTATCCACATATTTATCCCGCGCAACCCTGTCTTCTATGCGTTTTATAATTTCGATGGTTGTATCTAATCCGACATCTGCGGTTATCAATGCTTCTTCGAGGTTGTCGAGCACTTCTTCATCTACAGTGCTTTTGCCCGCTATAGCTTTTGTAATTTTTGTAAAAAAGCTTTGATTGGTTTTTTGTAACCCTTCGTCAAGGCTTTCTTTTTCTTTCTTTCCAAATAATTTTCCAAAGAAGCTCATAAATATATCAGATTAAAGATTGGGCGAAGATAAACGATTTAAAAGAGGGAGATTTCTTGTAATTTTAAAAACCTGTTTATTTTATTCATTATGATATTCAGCTTCTTAGCGTAGATGAAAAAATCAAATTAGCTGAAGAACTCCGGGAGAGTATAGAAGCGGAACGTATAGAATGTTTATCTCCCGGGCTGCAGGAAAATCATAGGAAGAAATAAGAAAAAAATATTTCAGTTAAATGTTGAAATATTACCTGAAACTTCTGCAGGAAAGTGATTGAAAATATATCATGAACATAAAGTAAGAATTAGACTTTTAAAACTAAGTTCGATCCCATGACGTTTTGTGACTATAATAGTCACCACTTTTAGGACATGTCATTTAGTGAAGTTATAATTTACCCTGAAAGGGTTAAATTTGAATAGCTATGGGTGCAAACCCATAGAAAAAACGACAGATAACCAGCAAACACGAAGTAGCCGAACCTAATTCAATGCCTTATTGTTTAACCCTTTCAGGGTTAATTTCTGATGTTCTGCTGTTTCTCCAGGTTTCATCTGTGTCTATTCAAATTAAAGCCCTTTGGGCTTAACTAAATGACATTGACCTTTAGGTCGTGCTAATTACAGCTTAATCATAATTGCCCATACTCTCCGTCATGGAGCCGTAAATTCTTAAATACAAAAAGCCATCCTGAAAGGACAGCTTCAATTATTTTAAAAGTATACGACCAGAATTACTTAGCTGACAAAAAATCTTTAACCTTATCCTTATGTACAATAGCTTCTTTGAAAGTGTATGCGCCTGATTTAGGACTGCGTACAGTTTTGATTACTTTGCTCCAGTTTTTTGCTTCTGAAGCTGCTTTTTGGTCTTTAGTCTTTATCGCCGTTTTAGCTGCTTTTGCCATCTTACTATTATTTTAGTTTACCATAAAAATTACTGAAAATATTATCTCTGATAATTAATACCTTACTTAATTTCTTTATGAACCGTCACCTTTTTCATGTTTGAGTTAAACTTCTTTAACTCCAGACGCTCAGGTGTATTCTTTTTATTCTTTTCAGTAATATATCGGCTTGTACCGGGCAAACCGGTATTTTTTTGTTCAGTACATTCTAATATCACCTGCACCCTGCTGCCTTTCTTTGCCATTGTATAATAATTTTATGGTTTTTAAACTTTAGTACCGTTTGCTCTCATTTCTTTTATTACAGTAAACAATCCGTTTTTGTTGATAGTGCGAATTGCTTCTGTAGAAACTTTTAAAGTAACCCAACGGTCTTCTTCAACAAAGAAAAAACGTTTTGTTTTCAAATTAGGTAAAAAACGACGTTTTGTTTTTATGTTGGAATGAGAAACAGTATTACCTGTTATCGGCCTTTTACCTGTTACCTGACATACTCTCGCCATGACTTATTTTTTTCGGATGGCGAAGGTCGTGTAAATTATGGAAAAAACAAAATTAATAGTATTTTCATCAATATGAATATTCCTGACAATTGCCTTATATTATAATTATTTAAAAAAAGCTTATTCTATTCAAAGTAAAATAAAATATTGGTTATTGCAGTTTTACTTATATACATGTACATTGCATGAGTAAATAAGATGTATGAAGTTTTTATCGCTTAACCTTGATTTTTTAGACCATCCCTGTTTCTGATATTTTTTCAGGTATTCTTATTTACTTATTTCAAATAAATTTTATGATTTTAAATACTGCAGGGTCTGAGACCGCCCGGTTTCTCGACCTCGAGGAAAAATATGGCGCGCATAATTATCATCCGCTGCCGGTTGTGCTTGAACATGGAAAAGGCGTTTTTTTGTGGGACGTGGAGGGAAAACGTTACTACGATTTTTTGAGCGGTTACTCCGCAGTTAACCAAGGTCATTGTCACCCTGCCATCATTGCTGCTTTAGTGGAGCAGGCGCAAAAGCTGACTTTGACAAGCAGAGCTTTTTATAATAATTTGTTAGGAGAATACGCAGGGTATATAACGCAATACTTTGGTTATGATAAACTACTGCCAATGAATACGGGCGTGGAAGGAGGCGAAACAGCTATAAAACTTGCCAGGCGCTGGGGTTATGTAAACAAAGGAATTGCGGATAATAAGGCGAAAATTATTTTTGCCGAGGGCAACTTTTGGGGAAGAACTTTAGCTGCCATTTCATCTTCTGCAGATGCAAGCAGCTATAAAGGTTTTGGACCCTACATGCCCGGTTTTGAATTAGTGCCTTATAATAATCTCGCTGCGCTCGAAAAAGCTTTCCAGGATACTAATGTTGCGGCTTTTATGGCAGAGCCGATACAGGGAGAAGCAGGCGTAGTGCTGCCTGATGACGGATATTTAAAAGGTGTAAGAGACTTGTGCGATGAATACAAAGTTCTTTTTATTGCCGATGAAATTCAGACCGGTCTTTGCCGAACCGGCAAAATGCTGGCCTGCGATTATGAAAATGTAAGACCTGATATTTTGATTCTCGGCAAAGCCCTAAGCGGCGGTGTTTTACCTGTTTCCGCCGTACTCGCTGATGACGAAATTATGCTAAACATACACGCCGGAGAACATGGCTCTACTTATGGCGGCAATCCTTTGGCTTGTAAGGTAGCTATGGCGGCTCTGCAGGTTTTAAAAGATGAGAACCTTGCACAAAATGCAGATGAGATGGGAAAGCTGTTGCGCAATGAACTGGAAAAAATTCAATCCCCTTTAATAAAAACGATACGCGGAAAAGGCCTTTTAAAAGCCATCGTAATCAATCATCCCAATAATGATGCTGCCTGGATTTTTTGTCTTGAGCTTATGAAAAATGGTTTACTCGCCAAGCCCACGCACGGAGATATAATACGTTTTGCTCCGCCGCTGGTTATTACAAAAGAGCAAATCATTGAGTGTGCAGGTATTATAAAACATTCATTACAAGTGCTGGAGTAAATAAACGGCCTTTATAAAAAAGAGTTTTTTATTTTGCATCTCAATTTATACCTATGGATAACACTTTGGCGCATCATCATGAACACCATGCTACCCAACCTGAGTTTTTAAAAGATATTGTTATTGGTATGAGCGATGGCCTGACCGTACCTTTTGCATTAGCTGCCGGTCTGAGCGGTGCGATAGACACGACAGGGCTTATAGTGATTGCGGGGCTTGCCGAAATTGCTGCCGGCTCAATTGCCATGGGTCTTGGCGGTTACCTGGCCGGACAAACCGAAATGGATCATTACAACTCAGAATTGCGCCGCGAGTATAACGAAGTTGAGCATGTGCCTGAAAAAGAAAAAGAAGAGGTCAGGGAATTTTTTCAAAGCCTTGGCCTGAGCAAAGAAGTACAGGCAAAAGCGGTAAATGAACTGACAAAGAACAAAGATACGTGGGTAGATTTTATGATGAAGTACGAATTGGGACTTGACAGGCCTGACGAAAAAAGAGCTAAAAAAAGCGCTTTTAATATTGGCATGTCTTACATCGTTGGCGGACTTGTTCCCCTTCTGCCCTATTTTTTTATAAATAAGACTTTAGAAGCATTAAAATTATCTGCTCTGATAACACTTATCTGCCTGTTTCTTTTTGGTTATTTCAAAAGCAAAATGACAGGAGTTCCGCCGATAACAGGCGCATTAAAAGTAATGCTGATAGGTGCACTCGCTGCTGCTGCAGCCTTTACTATAGCGAGAATGATTGAAGCACGATGAGTTTTTTGAAGGTGAAACAGCAGCGGGATAAGTTATCTTCAGATGTTTTTACTTTTCCAATCGTTTAATTTCAATGTGTTCCTGACAACACTTAAACCAGCAAAATGAATTACGAGGATTTCAAGTATTTACGGTGTCATTGTGTATGATTGCGGCAATGAACCAAGGATAGCTCGAAAAAGAAAAAAAGCTTGTCAGAGATGTTTACTTCCGGTTAACTATGATAGTGTCAATATGATAAAACCTTTGCAATATAGTTACATTGGCAGAAGAGCTTAAATCATCTGTAAAAAAAAGAAGTGGAGGTTTTTGTTTCAATAATTCAATGATAGTCTTTCTGGAGCCATTTGGAAATTGTGCGTTGATTTTTTTTTGTACCGCAATTGTATAATCATCTAAATTTATCTCTGATAGTTGCATTAAATGTGCGCTTTTTAATTTTGAAAGTCTCTCTTCCATTACCTGGGCGAACTTCCGTGTATTTAGTATATTGATAAGAGTATGGGGCATTACCATATTTGTTGTACAAGAGTACACTACATAAAATTGAAAAAAACGTGTTATAAAAAACACCTTTTACAAAAAGTGAAAGATTGGAGGTGTGCCGTTTAACTTTTTACCCGCTTCCTGCAATTATAACTAATCCGCAAAAATATAATCCAACCAACTCTATAGACCATCTTACAGGGTGTGGCATTCTTTCATAGACGGTTAATAAATATTTATATTATAATGTTTGCTTAACCTCTTTGGCCTGGTTAACTAAAAGATCATTAAGTGTAAAAGGAAGCTCCTGATAAGTATCTATAATATTGGTATAAATGTTTATCAAACTATTTTCTAATTTTTTATAAGTTTCTGCCAGCAACGACGCATTCATTGTATCTGTCTGGCCTGTTGCCTCACTCCAGGCTTCATGGTATTCATCTTCACGGTTTACTTCAGATTGTACTGCATCACCAAATTGTGAAAGCTCATTTAAAAGTTCTTTTATAAACCTTTCGCTTTGCGCTGCCGCTGATTTCAATTTTTCCTGTAAATCAGTCGCCGCAGTATTTTTTGCCATTCTTTCGCAGGCTTCTTTCCGGGTAGAATGAACAGCAAGTAATTTTTGTACTATTTCTACCGGCGATTTTATTTCTTCCTGTTTCATATTAATTCATGCTGATTTAAAAAATTTCGTCTTAAAGCTTCTTATAAAAAAACAATGCGGCTATGAAATTAAACGCTGCTCATACTTATGATAAATAATTTTAAAAATAATGCTGTAAAGTTATGATAGAAAACAGAGGCGGGAACTGCAATATTTTAAAAAAACCTGTAGTACAAGTTTTACATTTTTTATATAAATCACTTATTTTAAAAAGAATTTTCAAAGGTTAGACAAAACAAAAAGAGACTGCCTTTTTTGAGACAGCCTCTTTTATTAATCTTAAAAATGAAATTTATTGTTTTACAAATTTGCTTAATGCTGTTTCACCATTTGCACACATAGCTCTTATTATATAACTTCCTGCAGGAAGTTTATTAACGTCAAGCGAAAGATTATTATCGCCTGCTGCTAATTGTGCAGCTTGCCGCATTATTGGTTTGCCTGCTATATCTGTTATTATAATGTCAGCTTTATTATCGGCAGATGCAGTTAAAATAATATTTATAATTGATTTAGCCGGATTGGGGTAAACATTTGACAAAGCAAATACATTTGCCCGGGTTCCTTTAAGCAAAATAATATCAGATATTTTTGATCTTCCATCTTTATCCACTTGCTTTAACCTGTAGTAACAATTGGCAGTAAAAGGCTTTAAATCATCAAATACATAATTAAGCGTGGCAGTGCTGTTGCCGCCGCCTGGCGCTTTAGAAACAATAAAGGCGAGTGTGACAAAATCTCTCCCGTTTACTGACCGCTGCAGCTCAAAACCTTTACTGTTCTGTTCTGATAAGGTAGTCCACGATAAAACATTGCGAAAGCCATTTCGTTCACCTTTAAAGCTTGTAATACTTACGGGCAATGTTATTCCTGACGCAGCCAGAGTAAATGAACCGTCTTTTCCTGCATTACCAAAACCATATACTCTGAAATAATAGGTTTTGCCAGCAGTTACATCCGGAAGCGTAAGTATTTCCTGCTGCCCTTCGGCACCCTGGTCTGCACATGCTATACTGGTAAAAGAACCTGGTGTGCCGGAATAAGCATCCATAACACCATCAAAACTTAAATCAGGTGTGAGCGTGATAGAAGCAGTACCGGATTGTAAGGGTGTAAATGTGAACCAGACATCATCATTTGCATTTCCAATATCGCCATTGCATGAGTCTGCCACCTGCGTTTGGGAAGCACTTTTGGTAGACCCGGAAACAGATCCGTAAGCATCAATTGCAATAGCGCCGGCTGGTTCATTATTTGCGGGAACGGGTGGCGCTGCCTGTGTAGTGAAAGAATATACCGGACAACCGACGGCCGGCCCCATAGCATTTGCAGGAATAATAGACCAATAATAAGTTGTGCTATAAGCTAAGTCTGAATAGTACCTCGAAGTTATCTTTGAAGAATCGATAATGGCCGGGGGATTAGTCGTTCCTATTTCAAATAAAACGTCTGCAGCAGCAGACGGATTTCTCCACGTAAACAAAGCCTCAGGTGCACTAACATTTGTTGCTCCGTTGACAGGAGTAAGTTTGGTAGCGCACGGAGGAACTGCTGTCGGGGTAGTATCTATATTAATATTGTCTATCACCAACGCAAATCTGTTGGAGTCAGAATAACAGTTGAATCCAAAATAAAAATCCCCGGAGGCGCCGGGAGTATAATGTATCATTGCTTGTGTCCAGGCAGAGTCATTGGCTAAGGCTGTGCTGCCATTGTTATTCCATAAAATGGCACTTTGGCCATTTATAGTAGCCTCAGAGCCAACTGTAACTTTCAACTTTTCAGGAAAAGCAGCGCTTGCAACCCTGTAATAAAAGGTAATAGTATAAGAAACTCCGTTGGTTAAACTTACCGGAGGAGTAATCGCCCAGGCATTAGCATTAATTTTATCAGTTTCATACACCATAGAGCCGTCTCCTAAATAGGCTGGATAATTTTGTTTAGTACTGTTTACATAAGCTAAGTTAGGATCACTATTGTACGTCCAGTCGTAAGCCGGACTGGGGTTACCATTCAGTAAAGTCCAGCCCGAAGGCGGAAAGACTCCGCTTTCAAAATCTTCAGCAAGCTTAGGCTGTGAACGGGCAAAAAAAACAAAGGAGAAACAAAAGAAAAATAAATAAACCTTTTTCATAAAGTACGTTTATTAAAAAACTGAAAAGTCTTATAAATGGTAACGTTAACTTTTATAAAAAATTATGATTTTCCTTGCCAAATCAAAAACATCTTAAAAACATTTAATTTTTCAAGTCTACTTTTGGAAGTAATCCCATTAATATTATAACGAAAGACAAGAAAATAACAGCATAAATCCCTAATCTTTTTTCAGGACATTCGCCATACTCACATTGCGTAAGCAGTAGAAAATTGCGAATTGCCCAGGCAAAATTTAAGGTGACAACAATTAAATTAACCCTTGCCGGCCAAACTTTACTGATCGAAAATAAAAAAATTGATAAAACTGCGAGTAGAATATGTAATGCACCTGGCCATCCAAAGTTAGTATGGCCTGTACTCATACCGGTTATACTTGTTTTAATATAGCCGATGTAAACCCACGGCACAAAGCAGAAAACAATTAATGCAACTGCCGCTGCAACTCCAATATAATTTGAATATTTCATTATAGTAAAATGTGACAGTAAGATAGCTGTTCTTCAGCCTTATTCTGCAACTAAAAATTGCGCTCTTCAGATTATAATTGTACGCATGGTATATAAATAAAAAGTCCCGATAAAAATCGGGACTTTTATAAGTGCGGGCTAAAAAAATCTAATCATTTGATTTTTTTGCGGCGGCCTTTTTTGCAGCGGCTTTCTTAGGTGCGGCAGCTTTCTTAGGTGCGGCAGCTTTTTTAGGAGCAGCTTCGGCAGCCGCCTTTTTAGGAGCAGCAGCTTTCTTGACAGCAGCGGCTTTTTTAGGAGCAGCGGCCTTCGGTTGAGAAGCGGCAGCTTTCTTAGGAGCAGCAGCTTTTTTTGCAGTTGCCATTGTTAGTAGATTTTAATGGTTAGTAAATATTCATTAAAATTAGATACTTAATCTCAACTGCCAAAATTTATTAAACCACTGCTTCTGCAGAAAGTATTGAAACTGTAGTCCTTTCGTTTCTGCCTTTTTTAAATTCTACCAACCCGTCGGTTAATGCATATAGAGTAAAGTCTTTACCAATACCCATATTCTTACCAGGATGATACTGAGTGCCACGCTGCCGGATAATAATATTGCCTGCTATTGCTGACTGACCGCCAAATATTTTTACACCTAAACGTTTACTTTGTGAGTCACGACCGTTTTTTACAGAACCTTCACCTTTTTTGTGAGCCATAATATTTTAATTTAAAATTTTTGCAGGTAAGAAATACAAGCCGGATGCAAAATTTATAAAACCTAAAGACCACAACCGGCAATCTCTTTATGCAATACTTTGAATTTTAATTTGAGTATACCGGGTTCTATGACCTTTTTTCTTACGAAAACCTTTTCTTCTTTTCATCTTAAAAGCAATTACTTTATCACCTTTAATAAGATCATTTACAATCTCTGCGGTCACTTTTGCTGTTACGCCCGCACCTGTAGAAAGAGCGCCGTTATCATCAGTTAACAACACGTCACCAAATTCGAGCTGGTCTCCTGATTTTCCCTGCAGGTGGGGTACATACAAACTCTGTCCGGCTTGTACTCTAAACTGTTGTCCTGCGATTTTTACTACTGCAAACATAACTTTCCAAAATTAGGAGTGCAAAAGTAGTGATTTTGGTTTTATAAAAATAAACAAAAGCGAAAAATAGGGAAAAAACTGCTGTTAGTGCTTCTTATTAACTTTGGATTAGTATAAGAAGAGATAATTTTTTTAGCTTAAACAAAAATGATTGATAATACAAGTGATTGATAATCAATAAAATCAAGCACGTTTTAGTATCTTTAAATTGTAATACACGAATCAAAATATGCTTCCAATGGAAGTTTCTTTCACCTGTTGATAAATACTCATTCTTTTTATATTTGATATTCTTTTTCTGGTTTAGAAATTGAATTTCTATTTTTACCACTTTTAAAAAACCAAAATCAACTTAAATGGCTTATAACTTATTAAAGGGAAAAAAAGGGATCATTTTCGGTGCATTAAACGATCAGTCCATTGCCTGGAAAATTGCAGAAAAATGTTTTAAGGAAGGCGCACAAATTGTGCTGACCAATGCATCGATTGCTTTGCGCATGGGCGAAATAAACAAGCTGGCAGAAGCATGCGGCAATGCGCCTGTCATTCCTGCTGATGTTACCAGCAATGATGATTTAAAGAATTTACTCGAAAAAAGCCTTGAGCATTTTGGCAGCCCGGTTGATTTTATTCTTCATAGTGTTGGTATGAGTATGAACATGCGGAAAAATAATTCTTATACTTCTTTAAACTACGATTTTACACATAAGACATTTGATATATCGGCTATCAGCTTTCACCGCATTTTACAGTTGGCCTACCAGATGGATGCAATCAGTGAATGGGGAAGCGTGATTGCGCTTACTTATATTGCGGGGCAAAGAGTTTTCCCGGATTATAACGAGATGGCGGATGCCAAAGCGCTGCTTGAAAGCATTACCAGGAGTTTTGGATACCAGTATGCAAAAAAGAAAAAAGTTCGTATTAACACAGTCAGCCAGTCGCCTACGCGCACTACCGCCGGCAGCGGAGTAAAAGGTTTTGAAGGCTTTATTTCTTTTGCAGAAAAAATGAGCCCGCTCGGTAATGCAACTGCAGAAGATTGTGCTAATTACTGTGTTACTTTATTCAGTGATTTAACAAGAATGGTCACCATGCAAAATTTGTTTCATGATGGAGGATTTAGCTTTACCGGCGTGACAGCGGAAGTAATTGAGCAAATGGAGAAATAGAGACTCCTCTGCTTCTCTGCTGAAGGGGAGACTTTTCAAAAAATAGTATTGGAGTTGGAAAAATTTTTTTCAAAAAAATATTTAAAGAGCATTTTTTAAAAATTGATATAAGTGGTACATTGGTTTGATTATGTTGGTTATCTCGGCTCGTTTTTAACTTCCGTCACCTTTATTCCGCAAGTGTATAAAGCGTGGAAAACCAAAAGCGTTGGAGATTTAAGCATTTGGATGATGCTTATTGTGGTTTTTAGTACAATGGTCTGGCTTATATATGCACTTGCTATTCACAGCGGATCTGTCATTGTTGCAAACAGCATTGTATTTGTGCTGTCGCTATTACTGATTTATTTTAAATACGCTTTTAAAAATGATAATAAATAACCGGTTACCAAACAGGAATAGTATTTGAAATTGAAACTAAAGATGAAAAAAGAGTTGCTGTACAAGTGTGCGACGCAACGATACTGAATAGACAACTTATGCTGACCCCCAAAAAAAACCACTCTGAATATTGGAAAATGGTTTATTATATTCTTAATAACTCCCTTTAGGGTTGGGTCATAACTCCCTTTAGGCCGGGGTTAATATTCGTCTTCATTAAACATAAAATCATCCTGGCTGGGATAATCGGGCCAGATGTCTTCAATGCTTTCGTACACTTCTCCTTCGTCATCTAACTCCTGCAGGTTTTCTACAACCTCGATGGGCGCACCGGAGCGGATTGAATAATCAATAAGCTCATCTTTGGTTGCAGGCCATGGCGCTTCTTCAAGATAACTGGCTAATTCGAGTGTCCAAAACATCTTTGATGTATTTAAATTTTTTGCAAATGTAGGGGTATATGCGATATAACCAAATCAAGGTTTGCCAAATGGCTGTTATATTAAAATTTTGCTTAAATGAGCTGCGCTAAAATTGTAACATGTAGGTTTGTATATTATTGAATAACAATTATAAGAACGGTTAATTGAATGCTTACAGCCAGAAATATTTATAAAAACTACGGTACACTGCAGGTTTTGAAGGGAGTAGACCTTACGATAACCAAGGGTGAAATTGTAAGTATAGTCGGTTCGTCGGGTGCGGGAAAGAGCACTTTATTGCACATTTTAGGTACATTGGATAATGCTGACAGCGGCGAGATTTACCTTGATAACAACCGTATTGATACTTTAAAAGGCAAGGCGCTTGCAAAGTTCAGAAATACACACATAGGCTTCGTATTTCAGTTTCATCATTTATTGCCGGAATTTAATGCTTTGGAGAACGTATGTATTCCGGCATGGATTGCCGGTAAAAAAAAGAAAGAAGTTTCAGAAAAGGCAAGTCAGTTGCTCAATACGCTTCACTTAAAGAACCGGATGGACAATAAGCCGCAGCAACTGAGCGGCGGTGAGCAGCAAAGAGTTGCCATTGCAAGGGCATTGATTAATAGCCCGCAAATTATTTTTGCCGATGAACCTACCGGAAATCTTGACAGTAAAAACGCAAAAGAGCTGCACGAATTGTTTATCAGGTTGCGTGATGAATTTAATCAGACTTTTTTAATTGTAACACATAATGAAGAACTTGCAGCTATGAGCGACCGCACTATTAATATGAAAGACGGAAGAATAGAAGTCCCTAACTCCTAAAGGGTAATGTCATTTATTTAAGCATAAATCGTTAAAAAGATTTTATTTAGTTCGTTTTTCCAGTAGCCACAGGTTAAAACCCGGGTCTATAAAATAGAAATTTTTTATCAAAGGCTTAAGCCGTTTTCCTGCCTAAACGACATTGGGTTAAAGGGAGCAGTACGTCTTTCTTGAAATACCTTTAATAGTGTTTTGTCAGGATTCGTCTTTTGGCGTTACATGCATCCTTGGCTTCCAGACAATCTCTTTTACGTTGAAAATATGACCGATATAACGAGCTAAAACAAAAAGATAGTCACTTAAACGATTGAGATATTTAATAACCAAAGCCTCAACAAAACTTCCATTTTCTTTCATACCTACGCACAACCTTTCGGTACGCCGACAAACACAACGTGCAATATGTGTTGCAGATACGGCAACATGGCCTCCGGGAAGAATAAAATGCTTCATTTCAGGAAGTATTTCATTCATTTTATCCATTTCATTTTCCAAAAGCGCAACGTCTTCTTCCTTTAAATCGGGAATCTTCATTAATGGCATTTTATCAGGGTCGCAGGCTAAAGAAGAGCCGATTGTAAAAAGCCTATCCTGTATTTCTTTTAAAACATCTTTTGTTGCCTCTTCTTCAAGATAATCACCGACAAGGCCGATATAAGAATTCAACTCATCAATTGTTCCGTAACTTTCTATGCGGATGTTGCTTTTCGGCACTTTAGTTCCGCCTATCAGTGATGTTTTCCCCTGGTCACCGGTTTTAGTATAAATTTTAGTAGACATTCTTTCCGTTTTTCCTTTTGAAACATTTTAAGATAAAAATTTATTAATCTGCCAGTACATTTATCAAGAAACCATTCAGATTTGTGCTTTTCATTTTTAGGTTTTGAAAGTTGAATATTTCAAAAACTACAGCTTCAATCCTGAAAGCTCCTTGTTTGATATTCCTTTTTGCTGAATGAGGACTTTAAATTTCAGCCCCATATCTATCAGTAATGTATGTGTGAGAAATGACTCTTTTTTAACCATACTCATTACATCCTGCCCTAACTCTGCAGCTAAGGTCTTTCGCAGGTAATCTTTAAACCCGAGCGCAAGCAGAAAGCCTGCCTGGCTGGTAAGACCGCGGCGTTCAAGCCCGTATGTAAACCCAAAGTGAGATAAGGCTGAAAAATTTACATGCGAAGTAATATCCTGTTCTCCTATATTACTATATGGATTGTCATTAATGGTATGTTTATTATAACATACAAGTGTGCCCGAGCTTCTGCGTTCACTATACAGTTCTTCGGATGGGTAGCCATAATCAATTGTTATTACATATCCTTTTTTTAAAGATTCTGCAATTTCTTTTATCCATTCAACGGCTTCAAGATTTATTTCGGTACGAAATCCTTTTGGCAAAACTATATTCAGCCCGGCCAAATAATCTGTAAGCTCTTTTTTGGCAGGTTTCAGCAATTCGACAAAATCGCCTTTATAATCCACAAAAACTTCCATCAGCTCATCCTGCATCACTACCTGGTGTACCGCAAAATTATCGAGCAGCTCATTTGATAAGATGCAGCCGGTAATTTCAGGAATTTCCCGGATAGAATTACCCCAGCTTACCTTTTGATTCAGATGCGCTTTTTGTTTTTCACGCATTACCGGGCTTTTTTCAATAATGCAATAATTCAATTGCTCATATAGCTGATTGTTGTTTTGCAGATAATTAAGAATATCATGACAAAGGACACCTGTTCCTGCGCCGTATTCCACAATAGTAAAATTTTTTCTCCCTGATATATTCCACATCTCTTCCATCTGCCGGCCAATGATAGCGCCGAATGCAGGTGTAAGGTTGGAGCTGGTATAAAAATCGCCTGTCTTTCCTATTTTATTTTGTGCAGAAGTATAATATCCTTTTTCGGGATAATACAAAGCCATCTCCATAAAATCGTGAAAAGAAATTGAACCTTTTTCCCTGATTTTATGTATAATTATTTCCGAAAGCAACATTATTATTAAATTGTTTAAGCTGTAACAAACTTTTTTTAAGGAGAATAAAGAATTATATGGAAGTTAACGTAATGAAGATATATACAGCTTATTGGCAGCCGCAACAATTTATATTTAAACAGATAATATTTCTCCGGAGACACGCGCGGTTTTTACTGTATCACTTTCAATTAACCCGTCTCTTAGCCTGACGACCCGTTTTGCATAAGCTGCGATGTCTTCTTCGTGTGTTACCAGCACGACAGTATTTCCTGCTGCCTGTATTTTGCCAAAAATATCCATTACCTCAACAGATGTTTTACTGTCGAGGTTGCCTGTAGGTTCATCAGCAAGTATGATGGCGGGGTTATTAATCAAAGCCCGGGCAATAGCTACACGTTGTATCTGTCCTCCGCTCATCTCATTTGGTCTGTGATGGCTTCTGTCGCTAAGGCCTACTTTTGCCAAAACTTCCATAGCCCTTTCTGTTCGTGCTTTTTTGCCAACGCCTGCATACACCAGAGGAAGAGCAACATTCTCGGCAGCGCTTAACCTTGGCAATAAATTAAACTGCTGAAAGACGAAACCAATTTCTTTGTTTCTGACTTCGGCCAGATCATTATCAGGCATCTTGCTTACATCTTTACCATTTAAAATGTAGATGCCCGCTGTAGGGCTGTCAAGGCAGCCTAAAATATTCATCAAAGTACTTTTGCCCGAACCCGATGGGCCCATCAATGCAACATATTCATTTCTGAAAATATCGAGGTTGATGCTTTTTAGAGCAGCTATTGCCTGCGTGCCCATAAAGTAACTTTTATTAATATTTTCAAGGTGTATTACAGAATCCATAAACAAAGTAAATTATATAAATGTGTCAACCCGTACAACAGTATCAACAATTCAGCAAGTAAATCTTTTTTTATCTGAATATCATTTTTTTGCCACTTACATCACTTCCTGATAACCTTTGGAACTTTAAAAAACTGTTCATCTTTTAAAGGCGCATTCAGCAAGCCTTCGTGCCTTGTTACAGAGCCTTTCACTTCATCTTCTCTTAAAACATTTACTTCACTGGTCATAAATAATAATGGCTCAACTCCTGTTGTATCAAGTTCATTTAATTTCTCAATAAAAGATATCATCTTTTGAAGATCTTCTTTTATTTCAGCTTTCTCCCGCGGTTCAAAAGTAAGTCTTGCAAGATTAGCAAGCTTGCCTACCAGTTCATCATTTACTTCCATATAATAATTATAAAACAAAAATACTTTAAATAGTTGATAGGCCATGGGCGACAGACAATGGTCAATAGTCTATGGTTAATGGTTAATGGTCAACGGTCAATGGTCAATGGTCAATAGTCTATGGTCTATGGTCTATGGTCTATAAACTATAAGCTATGGCCTGCTCAGGTCTTACTAAACATTTTGACCCATATATTAATAAAAATACAATACTGCAAATTATTTTTCGTTCTACCATAATATGAAGAGTCAAAAGCCCTTTAAGGTTTTTATTGTAGAAGATGATTTGTGGTACAGTACTATGCTTGAGTATTACATTTCCTTAAACCCTGATTATGCCATCACTAAATTCGATACTGCAAAATCGTTTCTTGCAAAACTTCATGAAAAGCCGAACGTAGTAACCCTCGATTATTCGTTGCCGGATATGAACGGCGACCGTTTATTAAAACAAATTAAGGAGACAAGCCCCGATACAAAAGTAATTATCATCAGTGCGCAGGAAGATGTGAAAGTAGCGCTTGACCTTTTGAAAAAAGGCGCGAATGAATACATCGTTAAAGATGAAGACACAAAAGACCGCATCTGGAATGCTATAAATAACCTGCGCGAAAATATAGAGCTCAAAGAAGAAATAGAAACGCTGAAAGAAGAAGTAAGCCGTAAATATGATTTCAGTAATTCGATTATTGGCAACAGCGCAGCCATACAACGCGTATTTGGTATGATGGAAAAAGCTGCCCGCACAAATATAACGGTATCTGTGACCGGTGAAACAGGAACAGGTAAAGAACTCGTGGCCAAATCAATTCACTACAACTCACCCCGTAAAAATATGTCTTTTGTTGCTGTTAACCTGGCGGCAATACCGAGAGACCTGTTGGAAAGTGAACTTTTCGGGCATGAAAAAGGAGCTTTTACCGGTGCCGTTTCACGCCGGATAGGCAAATTTGAAGAAGCTACAAAAGGAACGCTTTTTCTTGATGAAATAGGTGAAATGGATATAAGTATGCAGGCCAAATTATTAAGAGCCTTGCAGGAAAAAGAAATAGTGCGGGTGGGAAGCAATGATGTAGTAAAAATTGATGTACGGATCATTGTGGCAACTCACCGAAACCTGCTTGAAATGGTCAAAAACAACACTTTCAGAGAAGACTTGTATTACCGTATATTAGGATTGCCTGTTAACCTGCCGCCGCTGCGCGAAAGAGAAAATGATGTGCTGGTCATTGCCAAGCATTTTATGGATAAATTCTGCAAAGAAAATAATCTTCCAAAGAAAAATCTCCAGACAGAAGCTAAGAAAAAATTACTGGGGCATGCATTTCCCGGAAATGTGAGAGAGTTAAAATCTATTATCGAACTGGCATGTGTAATGGCAGAAGACAAAGAAATTGAAGCGGAGCATCTGAATGTAACGTCGCAGAATGTTATAAACGATTTTATTCTGAAGGAAGCGAGCCTCAAAGAATTTACGATAAAATTTATACAATATTATCTTGATAAATATAATTATGATGTTTTACAGGTCGCCAGAAAACTTAACGTTGGCAAGTCCACTATCTACCGGATGATACAGAACAAAGAAGTTTTTGTGAATAAGAAATATTCTTTAGAAGAAAGCTTTATGAATTAACATTTTTACTAATAATCAGTAACTAAATAAACTGCTCAACTATGAATTATACTGAAGAAATCGAACCGCCGGTTATAGAAAAGCTCTATGATCTCTCTGAGTTAGAAGAAATTACAGACGGGGACACAGAATTTATAATCTCCCTGGCAAATATTTATCTCGATACCATTCCTCTTAACAGCCGGCAAATGGCAGAGGCTGCCGAAGCAAAAGACTGGCTTACGGTTTCAAAAATTGCTCATAAAATAAAACCAACGATAGACAGTATGAATATAATAAGTATATCATCTGACATCAGAACATTGGAAACAGATGCCAAAAACAAAGTAAATACAGGCATCCTGGGTAAAATAGCTGTAAAGGTTGATACTGTGATAAATATAGTGGCCCAACAGCTTAAATATGAATATAATATTTAATCGTTAAAAAGTAAAAACCAATAAAAAATTTGTACAAATGTAACGCTGCCCTTCGGGCAGCTTTTTTGTTTATAATTATTTGTCCATTCAATTCTTCCCATGCCCCTTATAGTTTTTGGCTGTGTTCAAAAACCTCTACATTTTATTTTATAACGGAAGGAGTAAAATCATAACCTGACAACGCGGCCGCTTTTAAAAAAAGGTGGAAAGGTTTTTATATCAGATTATAAAAACAAGGAAACTATGGCAAACACAGGAGAACATCCATTTGAAAAGGAAATTGATAAAAGTGTCAACAGTGAACAAGAGATGGCTGACAAACCAATTTACGAAAGAGAGTATGACCGGCAGCAAAAAAAACTGCAGGATAAAGTAGCCATCATAACAGGAGGCGACAGCGGAATCGGCAGGGCAGTTGCAGTACATTTTGCACGTGAAGGAGCCGATGTTGTGATAGTATATCGCAACGAAAAGGAAGATGCAGAAGAAACAAAAAACCTCGTAGAGGAAAAAGGCAGGCGTGCTTTACTTATACAAACAGATGTAGGCGTATCAGCAAATTGTGAAGATCTTGTAAAAAAGGCTATCGGGCAATTTGGAAAAATTGACATCCTGGTAAATAATGCGGCTATACAGGTGCCGCGTACAGACTTATCAGAAATTACAGATGAACAATGGCTTGAAACTTTCAGGGTAAACATTCATAGCCAGTTTTATCTTACGAAAGCAGCTTTACCTCACTTAAAGTCAGGCGCTTCCATTATAAACAATGCTTCGGTAAATGCCTTTAAAGGCAATAAGCAATTAGTGGATTATACCGCTACCAAAGGCGCTATAATGGGCTTCACCCGGTCTATTGCATTACAGCTTGCTGAGAAAGGTATCAGGGCAAATGCAGTCGCTCCGGGACCAATCTGGACTCCATTAATACCGTCTACCATGCATAAAGACAAGGAAGAGTTTGGACAGGATGTGCCTATGAAAAGAGCGGGACAGCCTGCAGAAGTAGCGCCAAGCTTTGTATTTCTGGCTTCAGAAGACTCAAGTTATTTTACAGGTCAGTGTTTGCATCCTAACGGAGGCGTTATCTTAAATACTTAAATCAAAAACAATAATTATGAACACAAATTCATCAACCGGCGCAAAACTTTCTGTAAACATTGGAAAAGCGGAAAGAATTGCTTCGATAGCCGCTGGTACGGCTTTGTTATTTAAAGGATTGCAGAATGAAGAAAAGACATCAGGAATTGCTATGGCAGCAGCAGGCGGCCTTTTGTTGTTTCGCGGAGCTACAGGCCATAGTGTCATTTATAATCTTGCCGGTAAAAGAAAACTTCCTGATACCGTAAAGAATATTAATATAATGACAAAGGTGACGGTAAATGTGCCCAGGCAGGAAGTATATGATTTCTGGAGAAAGTTAAGCAATCTTCCGCTATTTATGCAGCATCTTAAAAAAGTAAATGTAATAGACAATGAACGGTCGCACTGGGTAGCAAACGTACCCGGACATTTAGGGGAAATAGAATGGGATGCAGAAATTGTAAAAGAAATTGACGGTGAGCTTTTAAGCTGGAACTCATTGCCGCATGCATCTGTAAACAATGCAGGAAAAGTAGAATTCAGAGATGCAGATGAACACGGTACCGAGATAACAGTGCTGATAACATATCGGGCTCCTTTTGGTGATGTAGGTGAAGGAATTGCATCCATGCTGAACCCTGTATTTAAGAAAATAATTACAAATGATGTAAAGAATTTTAAGCACTACATAGAGGCAGGAGATATTCTTAAGAAAAAAAGTTAAGACGAAACAAAAGACGACTTGGAACCGGCAAGGACAATAATTTATTTTATTGTCCTTGTTTTTTTTGACAATGAAGCATTTATAATCACTTGTTTAAAATAAGCATACAAAATAAAAAATTTTGCAGAAAACGGATTAGTTCATACAGACACTTATAGTAATATCATTAGATATTTCAATTCTAAAGTTTAGCTTTCAATCAATTGAATTCCTGTCTTTGTCAGTGTTATTTTTTCCTGTTTATATAACGTTCCGACTGCCATTTTAAATACTTTTTTACTTATGCCGAAAAAGCCGTAAATTTCTTCAGGATCAGACTTGTCATTATATGGCAGGTAATTGTTGTTTTCACTTAGCAGGCGTACTATTTTTTCCGCTCCGCTCTCTACCCTGTTATATCCCGGCTTTCCGGCTGCCACATCAATTTTATTTTCAGGACGGATGGTTTTAATAAATCCAGTTATTTTATCTCCCACCCCGATAGTTTGATATATTTCATTGAAATGCAGAACACCTGTGTGTTTATTATTAATAATTACAAGATAACCAATATCAGTGCGGCGATATACTACAAGGCCAACTATGTCCTTTTCTTTTACCGTCAGATTTTCGTTGCTTAAGAAAGGCTCAATTTCTTCTGTGGCTGCTGCCCTGCCGGTTTGTTCATCTATATAAATCTTTACCAGGTATTCTGCGCCCTGCCGCATGCCGCTTACCTGTTTGCTTTTTGGAACAAAAATATCTTTCATCAATCCCCAGTCGAGAAAAGCACCCTGGTTTGTGACCGTCACAGCTTTCATTTTTACAATTTCTCCAACCACACCTTTAGGATGCTGAGTCGTTGCAATCAATCTTCCTTCTGAGTCGTGATAAATAAAAACTTTTATCTCATCGCCTGCTTTCAGCCCTTCAGGTGCAAATCTTTTTGGCAGCAATATTCCTTCAGCGTCGTCATCGAGGTAAAACCCGAATTCTACGGCTCTTAAAACTTTTAATAAATTATAATCACCAACTTTTATCATATTCGCTTTTTTCTTAGGTGGTTTTCCCAAGTGGTTTTCTCAACACAGAGGTACGGAGAAACAGAGGTACACGGGAGCACTCTGTGAAACTCTGTTTCTCTGTGTTGATTATCCGCCTTGGTTTTTTCAACACAGAGGTACGGAGAAACAGAGGTACACGGAGCACCTATGTAAAACTCTGTCTGTCTCTGCTGCTCTGTGGTGAACATTCGCTTTATTCAAATATTAAATCTTTGCCCTTTCATACTGAACAGGCCACTGTACTTCTGCACCGAGCGCTTTGGCAGCATGCAATGGAAAATAAGGATTGCGTAAAAATTCCCTTGCCATAATCACTACATCTGCTTTGCCGGATGCTATTATTTCTTCAGCCTGTTCAGGTTTTGTTATCATTCCTACAGCGCCGGTTAAAATACCTCCTTCCTTTTTTATGGCTTCTGCAAACTGTACCTGGTAGCCGGGGCCAGCAGTAATGTTGGCTTTGGGAACATTTCCACCCGAAGAACAATCTATCAAGTCAACATTTTTTTCTTTCAGTACTTTTGCCAGGGCAACTGATTCTTCAATTGTCCATCCGCCTTCAGTCCAGTCGCTTGCTGATATTCTTACAAATAAAGGCAGATTTTCCGGCCAGACTTCTGTTACAATGTCAACAACCTCTGTCAATAATCTTATCCTGTTTTCAAACGAGCCTCCATACTCATCAGTACGATGATTACTTAAAGGCGAATAAAACCCGTGCAGCAAATATCCGTGCGCAGCATGCAGCTCTATCACTTTAAAGCCTGCCCGCAGAGCCCTTACAGCAGCAGCTTTAAAGTCAGATTTTACTTTCTCAATTCCCGCTTTATCCAGCGCTGCGGGTGGAACGTCTCCTGGATTGTATGGCACTGCATCCGCAGAAAATGTTTGCCATCCGCCTTGTTCTTCAGACAACATTTTTGCACCTTTCCACGGGCTGCTATGGCTTGCTTTTCTTCCGGCGTGCGCCAGTTGAACACCTGCAATACTTCCCTGCAATTCTATAAAAGACACAATACGTTTCAGTCCTTCAATATGCTCATCTTTCCATAATCCCAAATCATCCGGCGTTATTCTTCCCTCGGGAGATACTGCTGTTGCTTCAGTTATTATCAGACCTGCACCGCCAACTGCACAGCTTCCTAAGTGAACAAGGTGCCAGTCATTTGCAAAACCATCCACACTTGAATATTCGCACCTGGGCGACACGACTATCCGGTTTTTTAATTGTATGCTTTTAAGTTGTAACGGTTCAAATAGTTTGGACATACTTTAATATTAAAAATAAATAAAATGATTTTAAATAATCTCATAGCTACAAAAGATTCCATAACCATACTTTTTATCATACAGGATTATTTTGGTTCTATGACGATTTGTATGGCTAAAATTGCCACGACCTTCAGGCCATGGTTGTATGAAAATTGACGCATTGGCTTTAGCCAAAACTCTTCTACAATAAGGCGCATTTAAGAATTCTTCATATTTTCTATCAAAAGTTTTCTTTTAGTGTATCGCATGTTGTTTTTATTTTTTTGGCTAAAGCCTCTCATTTATTATTCTTTATCCACGACCTGAAGGTCGTGGCAATTGCAGCTTAATCATAATTACCCATACTATCCGTCATAGAACCAATATTTTTAACCCCGACCTGGCTTTCCACAACAGCTTTATATTGTATCATATCTACAGCATTTTCACTTCGTGCAATTACTACAGTAGCTACTGTATTTCCGATCATGTTGGTTAATGCCCGCGCTTCACTCATAAATCTGTCAACACCTATTAATAAAGCCAATCCTTCTACCGGCACTACCTTTAGCGCTGTTAAGGTAGAGGCAAGCACAAGAAATCCGCTTCCGGTAATACCCGCAGCCCCTTTGCTGGTTATTAATAATATCCCGATCACCGATAATTCCTGCCCGAGCGACAACGGAACATTGAAAACCTGGGCTAAAAAAATAACGCTAAGACTTAAATAAATGCTGGTGCCATCTAAGTTAAAACTGTAGCCTGCGGGAATAATTAAGCCTACCACACTTTTCTCGCATCCTGCTTTTTCGAGCTTTGCCATAATATTTGGTAAAACCGATTCACTGCTGCTCGAGCTGAAAACAATCAGCAGTTCAGCTTTTATGTATCCTAATAATTTCCACAAGCTAAATCCAAAGTAACGGGCGATGAGATTAAGCACAACAAAAATAAAAAGCAATGCAGTAATATAAAAAGTAAGCATCAGCTTACCTAACAATAAAAGACTGGTAAAACCAAACTTACCTATCGTGTAAGCCATTCCGCCAAAAGCGCCTAACGGGCTTACTTTCATTATTATTTTCAGAATGTTGAATAATACTTTGTTTAGCTTTTCGAATGTCATTATCAAACTTTCTCCGTAACTGCCCAATTGTTTTAAACCAATACTAAATAAAATTCCAAAAAACAAAATCTGGATAATATCGCCTTTGGCAAATGCGTCCGCAATGTTTGAGGGAACAATATGAAGAATAAACTCTGCCCAGTCAAAGGCTTTTGCATCTTTTATGGCTGATACATTTGCACCTGCTATGCTGCTGTGCGTAACTCCTGCGCCTGGTTTTATTATGTTGGCGACAACAAGACCAATGATAATAGCTATTGTTGTAACCACTTCAAAATACAGTAAACCTTTTCCGCCTACCCTTCCTACTTTTTTTAAATCACCTGCGCCTGCAATCCCCAGCACTGTTGTAAAGAAGATGACAGGAGCTATTACCATCCGTATCATATTTATAAACATCTCGCTTATCAGCTTAGCTGCCGGAGCAAAAGATGGAAATAACCAGCCGACGATAACACCGGCAATAATGCCTATAATTACCTGTACATATAAAACCTTGAGATATTTCATTTAAAAGTTTCTCTTTGAATCTTCTTTCCAGGTTGATTTAATAAAAATGATGCAATGTCGAACAGAAAAGGATTTTAAAATATTTAGAATAAAATCTGTACTATTGTATATACAAATATATATGGATACAGAACAAACAAATCAAAATAAGCCTTTAGAAAAGTATCCTGTTTCGTTTAGTAATAATGTAGTCGTTGGTACAACATTAAGCGAAATAGTACTAACTTTTGCTATTGGAAATACTCCTAATAGTGTAATCTACTTGTCCCTACCTGTCGCTAAAACTTTAGGTAATTTGATCAATAATTCAATTTCTGATTATGAACAAAAATCAGGCAATAAAATCTTCTCTTTAGAAGAACTTTTTGAAAGACAAAATAAAACTGAAAATGAAGAATCCGTTAACAATTATGAATAATCCTGAAAATTTTTCAGCTTCGTCTTCTTATATAAATAAAGTGAAGCTCCAAATAAAAGAGTTTCAGAAATTAAAAGCAGGATGGGATTTTGGAGAAGGCGAAACTATATCCGATGTAATAGGAACAGCAAGCTTAGAAATTGCTGAAATGGGCCTAATGTTAGGGTTAAAAGCAGATGCAAGACCGACTACAGAGGGTAGTATTATCATAAATTTATTTTATAGTGACCATTTTTTGTTTATCACAGTTAAGTCAGATGGATTTTTTGATGTTACCTATGAAAAGGGAGTCGGAGTGAATTATGATATTCTGGACAATAAAGAAAATTTAAGTTCAACTGCTATCAGAAAATATATTATGCAATGGGTTTCATCAGAACGTTACACATTCTCAAATACGATAAAAACGCAAAACGTTTTACCAGTGACTCATTTAAAAAGCACAAAAACGGTGGAATATCGGTCTTTGATGAACAATGTGCAAGAGAAACAAGTAATAACTCCCTATGTACCCATATTGAGGTATTTTACAATACCACCGTTGGAAATCCAATTTGCTACTGCAAATTAGATTTGCCACTGCAAATTAGATTTGCCACTATTTAAAAAAACAGATGGTTTTGAGAACTTAGAAATTTTTAATGAAAAAAGTAATAGCGGAGACACATGCCATAAAGATTTGCGTAATTTTACTAACGGAGCAGCTCAAAATTTTTTTAGAAGTAATTTTAGGCCACCCAATATTTTCATTTGCTGTGCTAATGTAGAAATACAACTTACAATCGAACAATATGAAGATTTGCTGAATAATCTTTGCAACGCATAATGATTAAGTACTCTCATTTTTTAACCATTACCGTTGTTTACTACCATAAAAACTTTTTTTACTTCTTAACATTACTGCATCCCCTGTAAGCTTTTCCGGTTTTTTTCCTGTATAATTTGTTGCACCGGTTTTCCGTACACCTTGCTCTCGAGCCATGAGATAATATCCAAGTACGAAAAAGTGCGGGTTTCGAAACGATTGTTTTCGAGGCTTTTCAGCTTAACCAGCAGTTTCTCAAATTCAGGTCTTAATTTTCTATAGCTCAAATGAAATGAGCTGCGCAAAAATTTGAAAATTTCTTCTTCTACAATACTCAGGTTTTCCATTTTTGCCATAAAACGATACACTGATTTTATCAGGTATTCGAGTATATCGAAGTTGCCAATCTCATAATGAGCAATCAGGTGCAGCAGCCGTGCATAACACTGCAGGTCGGTTCGAAGGTCAACTTTCCAGTTAATGATTTTATTTAAATAAGAAATGGTGCTGTCGTAATTGCCGCTGCCGAAATAAAGCGAACTGATTTTATAATAAAAAACAAGAATGCGGTGCCTGTCGAGATATAAAGAATATTCTTTTATTTTTTCTTCAATGTAAGGCACCAGGGATAAGCCTTCCGAAAAAGTGCCTTGCATAAAATGCTTGTTAAGCCTGGCAATATTTATATACACAAAACATTGCACTTTATTATTGTCATTTCCTGTTACAAGAGGTGTTTGTGCAAATTGCTCAAACTTCGCCAGGTACTCATCAAATTTTTTTGTGTTTTTAAGGTCAAAATTGGCGCTTATAAGGTTATGCATACCTTTTATATAATGCGCAGTTTCTATTTCTATCATAAACGGCTCCTTTTCAAAAAGGTCTGCCCACTTTTGCGTATACCGGTAATACATGAGAAAATCCTGCAGAATAAATGCAAACCAGCAATAGCTTTGAAAAAAATACAGCTTCTCGTAAAAACCTGTTGCCTGCTCGCCTTCAAACGGAAGTGATTCTTCGAAATATTGCTTTATTGCAGAAGCATCCTGTTCATTTCTCGCATGCCCGTGTTTTATATACCAGCTATACAATTTCAGTGATAAATTTGAAAGCAGCGTTATCCTCAATAATCTCCGGCTTGACTGTTCTGACTCCTTAGCCAATACATCTGCCTTGTCTTCTATACTGCGCGTAATATGCAGCGCTTCAATATTTTTCTCAAGAAATAATGCCTGTGTAAGAAAGGTAGTTTGGTTATTTTCGCGTGCCGTCTCTTTCAATTTTTCAAGCAGCTTTAAACTCTGCAGGTAAAGCCCTTTGTTATATAAAATATTGGCATAATCCAGTTGCTCATGCAGTTGGATATTGATGTTTTCGTTGGTTTTCAATAACCGCAGGCTGGCGAGCAATTGTTTGTATAAATGTGCTTTAATGTTAGATAGCTGTTGCTTTTTTACGGAAGGATTTTTCTTTAATAAGTATTCTTCATCATATTCTGTCATTTTATCCAGAGCATCAAATACCTGGATAATTTTTAAATCTTCTGCAGCGCTGTTCCTGGTAACATATAATTTAAAATTCCGCTTCTCCGACTTCTCCAGCGAATGAATTAATTGAAACAACGCATCTGTTGACCTGTTGGGCATCGTATAATTTTTTTTGTCGAAATCAATACCAGCAAGGGTTTTAACATTGTCTTGCTTTTTTTATTAGTGTAAAAAAGCTTTAATAATGTTTTTTATCTCATTGTAAACGTGGTAATTTCGGGAATACAAGTAATTTTACCTGTATTGTAAGTTGTTTTACAAATATAATAACTGGCTTTGTTCATCATCTCTTAAAAAATTCAATTTATGCAAGGCGAACAGATTTACATTTTCGACACCACGCTGCGGGACGGCGAGCAGGTTCCGGGATGTAAGTTGAATACTTTGGAAAAAGTAGACCTTGCGCTAAAGCTTGAAGAACTGGGCGTTGACATTATAGAAGCCGGTTTCCCCATCTCCAGCCCCGGTGATTTTGAGTCGGTCAGCATGATTTCCAAAACGATCAAAAACGCAACAGTTTGCGGGCTGACACGCGCAGTGCAAAAAGATATTGAAGTGGCAGCACAAGCCCTTAAATACGCTAAACGCCCCCGCATTCACACAGGTATCGGTACATCTGATTATCACATCAAAGGAAAATTTAACTCCAACAGGGAAGATATATTACAAAGAGCCATTCAGTGTGTAAAATGGGCAAGAAACTTTACGGACGATGTAGAGTTTTTTGCAGAAGATGCAGGCCGTGCAGATATTGAATACCTGGCAAGAGTAGTTGAGGCGGTTATCAAAGCCGGAGCCACTACGGTAAATATTCCTGATACAACGGGTTATTGTCTTCCGCAACAATATGGTGAAAAGATCGCTTATTTAAAAAACAATGTCCCGAATATTGATAAAGCTATCATTTCGTGCCATTGTCATAATGATCTTGGCCTTGCCACTGCCAACTCAATTGCCGGTGTCATAAGCGGAGCACGTCAGATAGAATGCACCATAAACGGCATAGGCGAAAGAGCCGGCAATACATCGCTTGAAGAAGTGGTGATGGTGATAAAGCAACACTGGGAACTTGGCTTTTTTACAAATATTCAATCAAAACTTTTAAATCCTTTAAGCCGTATTGTTTCAGACACCATGCGTGTGCCTGTGCAGCCAAACAAAGCGATTGTTGGTGCAAATGCATTTTCACATTCTTCCGGCATACACCAGGATGGTTTTCTGAAAGACTCGAATACGTACGAAACCATTAACCCTGAAGAAGTCGGCGCCGATGGAAGTAAAATTGTTTTAACAGCGCGCAGCGGCAGAAGTGCATTAGCTTACCGTTTTCAAAAGTTAGGCTTTACCTTCAACCGTGATGATATAGATATTTTGTATGAAAGCTTTTTACAGCTTGCAGATAAAAAGAAAGAAATTGAAGAAAGTGATTTAAACAAATTAGCGCTGCAATACCAGCCTGAAATGTCTGAAGTGATATAACTTTTTTTTTCGGGTTACCAGCGATATTACTACTATTAAACATCGTTGCGACGCTCCGTTAATCGGCAAAAATTCTATTGAGCTTTTCTTAAATAGTAACAGAATTAATAAGAAACATATAAGCGAAAAAAACAAAAGTTCATTAAATAAAAAAACCTGGCTCCCTCTCATAAAACACTATCCATTGTCCTTCTCCTAAAGGAGAAGGTGCCCAAAGGGCGGATGAGGTGAGAGGGACTAAGGGTGAGGTAAAAATGGCAAAAACATTATTCGATAAAATCTGGGACAAACATGTGGTAAAATCAATACCGGATGGTCCATCCGTTTTATATATTGACAAACATTTTATTCACGAGGTGACAAGTCCGCAGGCCTTTAGCGGCATCGAAAAACGAGGGCTCAAAGTATTTCGTCCAAAACAAGTCGTGGCAACCGCCGACCACAACGTTCCTACCATCAACCAGCATTTGCCGATAACAGATGCTTTATCAAGAATACAGGTACAGCAACTGATAGAAAATTGTGCAAAACACGATATTGAATTATACGGCCTTGGTCATCCGTTCCAGGGAATCGTGCATATCATCGGGCCTGAGTTAGGAATAACCCAACCAGGAATGACCATTGTCTGTGGCGACAGTCACACTTCCACGCACGGCGCTTTTGGCTGTGTCGCATTTGGTATCGGAACAAGTGAAGTTGAAATGGTATTTGCTTCGCAATGTGTATTGCAAAGCAAGCCAAAAACAATGCGCATTAATATTGAAGGAACGCTTAACAAAGGTGTCGTTTCAAAAGACATTATTCTTTACATTATTTCTAAAATAACGGCAGCAGGCGGCACCGGTTATTTTGCAGAGTTTGCAGGTTCTGTCATCCGCAATCTTTCTATGGAGGCAAGAATGACCGTTTGCAATATGAGCATAGAAATGGGTGCAAGAGGCGGAATGATTGCGCCTGATGAAACTACATTTGAATACATAAAAGGAAGACAATTTGCTCCGAAAGGTGAAGAATGGATTAAAAAACTTGAAGAATGGAAGCAACTTTTTACAGATGAAGATGCAGTATTTGATAAAGAGCTTTATATAGATGCTGCAGACATCGAACCAATGATTACTTACGGCACTAATCCGGGGTTGGGTATCGCTATAAATGCATTAATACCTATAACCGAAGCGATTGCAGACGAAGGTGAAAGAAAAAACCTTGTAAAGGCGCTTGACTATATGGGACTGCGCAGCGGACAACCATTAATCGGGACACCAATTCAGCATGTATTTATAGGAAGCTGTACAAATGCAAGAATTGAAGACCTGAGAATGGTTGCAGAAATTATTAATGGAAAAAAGAAAAATGAAAATGTGCATGTAATGATTGTTCCCGGCTCGCAGCAGGTAGCCAGACAGGTATATAAAGAAGGTCTTGATAAAATTTTTACAGAAGCAGGATTTGAAATACGCCAGCCGGGATGCAGTGCATGTCTTGGAATGAATGAAGATAAAATACCTGCCGGTGATTATTGCGTTTCCACCAGCAACCGCAATTTTGAAGGAAGACAAGGTGCAGGTGCAAGAACATTGCTGGCAAGTCCGCTTACAGCCGCAGCCGCAGCAATTACCGGTGTAGTTTCAGATGTAAGAGAACTTTTTTAAGAGAATATAGCAATGGAAAAATTACAGATTATACATACCACTTTCTATCCTTTACCTATTGAAAATATTGATACGGACCAAATCATTCCTGCAAGGTTTTTAAAGGCGACAACAAGAGAAGGTTTTGGTAAAAATCTGTTCAGAGACTGGCGATATGAAGATAATGACGATACAAAGCCAAAAGCAGATTTTGTTTTAAATAAGCAGCAATACCGAGGACAGATTTTAGTAGCAGGAAAAAACTTTGGCTGTGGCTCATCCAGAGAACATGCAGCGTGGTCTTTGCTCGATTTTGGTTTCAGGATTATTGTATCGAGCTTTTTTGCAGACATTTTTAAAAATAATGCTTTAAATAATGGTATTCTTCCGGTAGTCGTAAGCGATCCTTTTTTAGAAAAAATATTCCGGTTAACTTCCGAAGATACTTTAACGGTTAATCTTGAAGAACAGACAATAACGATAGTTGCAACCGGAGAACAGGAAACCTTTGAGATAAACCATTATAAGAAAACATGTTTAATAAATGGTTATGACGATATTGATTATTTATTAAGCGTGAAAGAAGAAATTGAAGCATTTGAAAATGCAGGAGCTTAAGCAGGTAAAAAGCAGCTTTTACTAAAAGAGTTTTATAATTAAATTAAAACGTTTTCAGGGATACCGTTAAAACTCCCTTTAGGGTCGGGGCATGGAAAAAAAAATAACAGTCATATTAGGAGACGGTATAGGGCCGGAAGTCACACACCAATCAATAAAAGTATTGGATGCAATTGGCCGCCAGTTCAAACATACTTTCAAATATTCCTATGGATTAATGGGTGCTATTGCTATTGATAAAACAGGCAATCCATTACCAGACGAAACATTGGAAATGAGTTTAAAAAGTGATGCTGTTTTATTTGGCGCAATCGGTCATCCAAAATACGATAACGACCCGACAGCTAAAGTAAGGCCCGAACAAGGCTTACTTAAAATAAGAAAAGAATTAGGGCTTTTTGCAAATATCCGCCCTGTCACCACTTATCCTTCTTTACATCATTTATCGCCTTTAAAAAATAACCGGCTTGAGAATGTCAATTTCACCATTTTTCGCGAGTTGACAGGAGGCATTTATTTTGGCAAAAAACAATTAAACGAAGATAAAACGGAAGCTTCTGACAGTTGCATTTATCACAAAGACGAAATTGAAAGAATAGCTCATCTTGCTTTCGGCTATGCACAAAAAAGAAGGAAAATACTTACATTGATAGATAAAGCCAACGTGCTGGAAACTTCTCGTCTGTGGAGAAAAGTGGTGCAGGAAATAGCTGCACAATATGCTGATGTGAAAGTTGATTACATGTTTGTAGACAATGCAGCTATGCAGGTTATTCTTAACCCAAAACAATTTGATGTTATATTAACGGAAAACATGTTTGGAGATATTCTAAGTGACGAAGCAAGCGTTATCACCGGCTCACTTGGTTTATTGCCTTCTGCCTCTGTTGGAAATAACCTTGCGCTGTTTGAACCCATTCATGGCAGCTACCCGCAGGCAGCAGGAAAAAACATTGCCAATCCTGTCGGTTCAATATTATCAGCAGCCATGATGCTTGACTCTTTTAACATGAACACAGAAGCGGAATTGATAAGAGAAGCTGTGCAATGGACGCTCATCAATGGCTTTGTAACCAAAGACATTGATGCCATTAATAATTATTCAACATCAACTATTGGGGAGTTGATAACAGATTATGTGGAGAACAGGATACCATCAAAACTCAATAAAGAAAATATGATTATCAGTAAGTCTACTATTATTTAAAGCGATACCAGTTACCGGTTGCCTGTTACTGGTAACTGGTAACTGGTATTGGGTAACTGGCAATTAACAACAAAATTAAATTTACACTGCTTATAAATGGAATTAAATAAATACAGCAAAACAATCACACAGGACGTAACACAACCCGGAGCTCAAGCTATGTTGTATGCGATCGGATTTAAAGAAGAAGATTTCAATAAAGCGCAGGTAGGCATTGTTAGTATGGGTTGGGATGGTAATCCCTGCAATATGCATTTAAACGATCTTGCAACAGCAGTAAGAGAAAACATTAATAGCACTAATGATTTGCTGGGTTTGCGGTTTTATACGATTGGTGTGAGTGACGGCATCAGCATGGGTACAGATGGAATGCGTTATAGTCTTGTTAGTCGTGACCTGATAGCTGATAGTATTGAAACAAATGCCGGAGCCCAATACTATGATGCAATAGTAGCCATACCAGGATGTGATAAAAATATGCCGGGCTCTATAATGGCAATGGGCAGGTTAAACCGTCCTTCAATTATGTTATATGGCGGCACGATTGCATCGGGGCATTACAAAGGAGAAGATTTAAATTTAGTCAGTGCATTTGAGGCGCTTGGGCAAAAAATTGCAGGTAACTTAAGCGAAGCAGATTTTAAAGGCATTGTACGGAATGCGTGTCCGGGAGCAGGTGCCTGCGGCGGCATGTACACAGCTAATACTATGGCAAGCGCAATTGAAGCATTAGGTATGAGCTTGCCTAATTCATCATCAAATCCTGCATTAAGCGAAGACAAGCAAAAAGAATGTGCAGCGGTTGGCGCAGCTATAAAAATATTGCTCGAAAAAGATATTAAGCCCAGGGATATCATGACGCGTAAAGCATTTGAAAATGCTATTACCGTAGTGATGGTATTAGGCGGAAGCACCAATGCTGTGTTGCATTTAATTGCAATGGCAAAAAGTGTGGATGTACCTTTAACACAGGATGATTTTCAGGTCATTAGCGATAAAATTCCTGTATTGGCAGATTTTAAACCAAGTGGTAAATATTTGATGGAAGACCTGCATCAATATGGCGGCGTACCTGCTGTAATGAAATATTTATTAAGCAAAGGTCTGCTGCATGGTGATTGCTTAACAGTAACCGGAAAAACCGTAGCAGAAAATTTAGCTGATGCTCCTGACCTTGATTTTACGCAACAAAAAATAATAATGCCGCTTGAGCAGCCGTTAAAGGCGACGGGGCATTTACAGGTATTATATGGTAATCTTGCAAAAGGCGGAAGCGTTGCCAAAATAAGCGGCAAAGAAGGAGAACGTTTTGAAGGCCCGGCAAGAGTGTTTGATGGAGAAAAGCATTTGATAGAAGGTATCTCAAACGGAAAAGTAAAACATGGCGATGTAGTTGTCATAAGAAATATTGGCCCAAAAGGTGCCCCGGGCATGCCTGAAATGCTTAAACCTACTTCGGCTCTTATAGGTGCAGGATTTGGTAAAAGCATCGCATTAATAACAGACGGAAGATTTAGCGGCGGAACGCACGGATTTGTTGTCGGCCATATAACGCCTGAAGCATTTGAGGGCGGATTGATTGCACTGGTAGAAGACGATGATATTATTGAGCTTGATGCAACAAAAAATACAATCACGCTTAAAACAGATGAAGCAATCATTGCAGAAAGAAGAGCGCGTTGGAAACAACCGGCTTTGAAAGCGACAAAAGGAATTTTGTTTAAATATGCAATGCATGTTACCAATGCGGCAAACGGTTGTGTGACAGACGAGGCGTAGTGTTGTTTAAGTAAGTAAATCTAAATGTAATTATTTTAATGAAAAGTCCTAAACAGATGACTATTGAAGCAACTGACAAGGCAAAAATGCCCGAAGGAACATCGGCAGTATTAGACAACAGGACTTTACAAAAAGACTATTCAACACTCATACCAATTCTAAAAAAAGATTTAAGAGTTTTAGATATTGGGTGCGGCACAGGAGCAATTTCAAAAGGAATAGCAGAAATAGTTGGCAAAAACGGATATGTAATCGGAATAGACAGCAGTGAACATTTGATAGCAAAAGGAAAAAAAGATTGGAAAAGTGTTGCTAATTTAGAATTGATTGCCGTTGATTTATTTGAATACGAACCTGAAGAAAAATTTGATTTAGTTGTATCAGCGAGAGTGCTGCAATGGTTAAGCAATCCTGAAGAGGCTTTAATAAAATGTAAAGAATTTCTGAAGCCTGGCGGACAAATGTCGGTTTTAGATTACAACCATACAAAGCTGAAATGGATGCCTGAACCGCCCGAAAGTATGAAACGGTTTTACAAAGCATTTCTCAATTGGCGGGCAGAAGCAGGAATGGATAATGAAATAGCAGAACACTTGCCGGAGTTCTTTAAAAAGGCAGGTTTTCATTCAATTGAGATATTAAATTCAAACGAAGTATATCAAAAAGGAGAAGATAATTTTATAGATAAAGCAGGAATTTGGTTGCATGTTGCTTCTTTAAGAGGCAGACAAGTGGTACAAAACGGATACCTAAGTGACGAAGAATTATCACAGACAATAAAAGAATATGATACATGGGTAAAAAATGAAGCGAAATCAATGACTATGAAACTGAACGAAATAAGAGGAAAAATGTAATATCTTATTTTTATTCAACTTGTACTGCTTATATTTTTAAGAGAAATAAACAGAATAGGGGAACATCCAAAAATTCTCATAAACCCTTTTAAGTGATCGGGTTAAAATACAGAGCTATGACCTCAATATTAGACATAGAAGAACAAATACTGGTAAAACCTGGGGTTTCACCAAAGCATCCTGTCAGGGAGCCGGGTAAGCTAAGCGGGTCCCAAGCTGTCCTTGAAGCATTTCTTGCAGAAGATGTTGATATTATTTTCGGTTATCCCGGTGGTGCCATCATGCCTATTTATGATGCCCTTTACGATTATCAGCAAAAGCTGAAACATATTCTTGTACGGCACGAGCAGGGCGGCATACATGCGGCGCAAGGTTATGCACGGGCATCCGGCCGTCCGGGTGTTGTGTTTGCAACAAGTGGCCCGGGTGCTACTAACCTGGTGACCGGTCTTGCAGATGCAATGATTGACAGCACTCCGCTTGTGTGCATTACCGGCCAGGTATATGCTCATTTGTTAGGCACCGACGCCTTTCAGGAAGTTGATGTCATAAATATAACAACACCTGTAACGAAATGGAACTACCAGGTGACAGACGCATCCGAAATTCCTGCTGTTTTGGCAAAGGCATTTTATATAGCAAAAACCGGCAGACCGGGACCTGTATTAATTGATATTACCAAAAATGCACAGCTTGATAAGTTTGTTTACGAAGGTTACCAACGTTGTGAGCACATTCGCAGCTACAGGCCAAAACCAGTTATCAGAAAAGAATATATAGAGGAAGCTGCCAAACTTATAAATGAAGCTGAAAAACCTTTTATACTTTGGGGTCAGGGCATTATTCTCGGTAAAGCTGAGAAGGAATTTACAGCTTTTATTGAAAAAAGCGGTATTCCTGCGGCATGGACCATTCTAGGCGTAAGCGCTATCCCGACAGACCATCCTTTAAACATGGGAATGCTGGGAATGCACGGAAACTATGGCCCGAATGTGCTTACCAACGATTGTGATGTTTTGATCGCTATCGGTATGCGCTTCGACGACCGTGTAACCGGAAGATTGGATAAATATGCAAAACAGGCTAAAATCATTCATCTCGATATTGACCCTTCGGAAATAGACAAAAACGTAAAAGCCACAGTAGGAGTTTGGGGAGACTGTAAGGAAACGTTGCCAATGCTTACTAAATTAGTTGAAAAAAGAGATCATTCTGGATGGGTTTCAAAGTTTCACGAATACAATAAAATAGAACAGGATACTTTAATTTATCCTGAGTTAAACCCTGAAGGAGAAAAGCTGACAATGGGTGAAGTTATTCACCGGATAAATTTAATTACGGGCGGAGATGCAATCATGGTTTCTGATGTCGGGCAACACCAGATGATTACCTGCCGTTACGCAAAATTTAATCATTCTAAAAGCAACATTACTTCCGGCGGCGCAGGCACAATGGGTTTTGGATTGCCTGCTGCTATCGGGGCAAAATTTGGCGCTCCCGACCGGACAGTTATAGCCATAATTGGTGATGGCGGTATACAAATGACTATACAGGAGTTAGGCACCATAATGCAGACCGAAGTGAATGTAAAAATTGTAATTCTTAACAACCAGTTTTTGGGTATGGTGAGGCAGTGGCAACAACTGTTTCACGACAAAAGATATTCCTTTGTTGACATTACCAGCCCGGATTATGTGACTGTTGCTAAAGGTTATCATATAAAAGGTCAAAAAGTTTCTGAAAGAGCAGATCTGCAACAAGCTTTGCAAACTATGATTAGTCATAATGGTTCTTTTTTATTGGAAGTAATGGTGGCAAAAGAAGATAATGTTTTCCCTATGGTGCCGCAGGGTTGCAGTGTTAGTGAAATAAGACTGTCTTAGCAGCCCCGGCCCTGAAGGGAGGAGAGAGATTGAAAAATCAGAAATGCCCAAACAAAACAAAAGTTTAATGCTTGATTTATGAATTTAGAGAAAAAAAACGCTGGCGCTCTTCCAAGCCTCCCTTCAGGGGCGGGGGGGCTGAAGCAGGAATATACGATAACCGTTTATGCAGAAAACCAGGTTGGATTGCTGGTACGGATAGCTATTATCTTTTCAAGAAGAAAAATAAATATAGAAAGCCTTAATACCTCCCCTTCTGAAATAGAAAGTATTTCGCGCTTTACACTCGTTATTCAGGAGACAGTTGAGGTTGTAAAAAAAGTAGCACGCCAGATTGAAAAGCAGGTGGAAGTATTGAAAGTTTATTTTAATACCAATGACGAAATAGTATGGCAGGAATTGGCTATGTACAAAGTAAGCACTGACCAGATTGCAGAAAAAGTGCAGGTAGAACGGCTGCTGAGAGAATATGGGGCAAGAGCCGTTGTAATCAGGAAAGACTACACAGTTTTTGAAACAAGCGGCCATCGTGAAGAAACTGACAGGCTGATCGCTTTTCTAAGCCCTTACGGTTTAATAGAATTTGTAAGAAGCGCAAGGGTCGCCATCATAAAAGCAAGCCACGGTTTTCATGAAAAATTGAAAGAATTTGAAGAAGCTGATCCTGGTGAAGAAGCAGTAGAAAACGAATATTTGAATAAACAGGAAGAAGTTTTTAGTATGTAATGTCTGAACCTGGATTTAGAAGGATTTTAGGGATTAGGAGGAAATTAAGAAGAAGGATAACTTCTGTCAGGGTCAGACAATTTAAAGCAGCAGAACCCGGTGAAAATGTAGTAGAAAACGAGTAGGTTGATAAAATTTAAAAAGTGTTTAGCATGTAGTGTCGGAACCCGGATTTAGAAGGATTTTAGGGACTATGAGGAAATTAAGAAGAAGGATAACTTCTGTTTAAAGAATATCACCAAAATTCAATTCCACAAAATCTAAATAATCCTTCTAAATTGAGGTTCTGATAATTTGAAGCAGCAGAATCGTTTTAATCCTTTTAATCCCTGTAAATGAATATTGAAAAAACGATACCGGTTTTAAGAATATTTGATTATCAGAAAGCAATAGAATTTTATGTTGATTGGTTAGGTTTTACAATTGTTTGGGAACACCGGTTTGAAAAAGATATGCCGGTGTATATGGAAGTTACAAAAGAGGGTTTAACCTTACACTTGAGCGAACATCACGGAGACGCTACACCTGGCGGAAAAGTTTTTGTCTGGTGTTCTGGTTTGAAAGATTACCATCAACAATTGATTGATAAGAAGTACAAGTATAACCGGCCGGGATTTGGAGAAACTTTTTATGGCTCATGGTCTGTAGAAGTGACTGATCCTTTTAATAACAAAATATCGTTTAACGAAAAGAAACCTGAAGCCCAAACTGCTGAAGGTGCATAAAAAAAACGAAATAAGAAAAGCTGAATTTTTTGTTGCTGTACAAGTGAGTGACACAACAGAAGCTGAAAAGAGATAAAATGCCGGTTACATAAAAACAATAAATACTAAAAATAATCTCAATAAAATACAAACTTAAAAAATCCTAACTCCCTTTAGGGCTGGGGCAAACAAACTTAAATAATCCTTACTCCCTTTAGAGTTAGGGCAAACAAAAATTACAATGGCAAAACTAAATTTTGGCGGCGTTGAAGAAAATGTAGTGACACGCGAAGAATTTCCTTTGGAAAAAGCGCAGCAAGTACTGAAAGATGAAATCGTAGCGGTAATTGGCTACGGCGTACAAGGCCCGGGACAGGCTTTGAACCAAAGAGAAAATGGGGTTAACGTAATTGTGGGGCAACGGAAAAATTCAAAATCGTGGGACAAAGCTGTACGTGATGGTTTTGTGCCCGGTGAAACACTTTTTGATATTGAAGAAGCGTTGGAACGCGGCACAATTATTTGCTACCTGCTAAGCGATGCTGCACAAATTCAACTCTGGCCAACCGTAAAAAAACACCTGACTGCTGGTAAAGCTTTATATTTTTCTCATGGTTTTGGTATCACTTATAACGATCAGACGGGCATAATTCCTCCTGCTGATGTTGATGTTTTTTTAGTTGCGCCTAAAGGTTCGGGCACTTCTTTGCGCAGAATGTTTTTGCAGGGCCGCGGCTTAAACAGCAGCTACGCAATTTTTCAGGATGCGACAGGGCGTGCGTATGAAAGAGTGGTGGCCTTAGGCATTGCTATCGGAAGCGGTTATTTGTTTGAAACTGATTTCAGGAAAGAAGTGTTTTCAGACCTTACCGGGGAGCGTGGTACTTTAATGGGCGCAATCCAGGGAATTTTTGCTGCCCAATACCAGGTTTTAAGATCAAAAGGCCATTCTCCTTCCGAAGCTTTCAATGAAACAGTGGAAGAATTAACCCAGTCACTTATGCCCTTAGTTGCAGAAAACGGTATGGACTGGATGTATGCAAATTGCTCAACCACTGCTCAACGCGGTGCATTGGATTGGTGGAAGAAATTTCGCGATGTCACTTTACCGGTATTTACTGAATTGTACGAAAGTGTGGCTGCCGGAAAAGAAGCTGCCAAATCAATAGAAAGCAACAGCAAAACCGATTATCGTACTAAATTAGAAGAAGAATTGAAAGAATTGCGTGAAAGTGAAATGTGGCAGGCAGGCAAAACGGTAAGAAGCCTGAGACCTGAAAACTAGGAACCTGCTGCAGAAGAAATCGAAAACCAGGATAAATTTGAAGAAGCAGTAATTTAACAGGACCACTATTTTTTGGATTATTATTGATTTTAATGAAATTATGGGTATTTAGGCCATTATTAAAATACCCATAGTACTTTTTACTTTTATATTTATACTATAGAAATTCTATAAATTATAGTTATGAAATTATGACATCACGCACAAATGAAATACCTGCTTTAGATTTTAAAAAAGCAGCAGAAAGAATAAAACAGGTGGTTAATAAAACGCCGCTTGTTTATCATCATCATCTATCAAAGAAGTTTGATTGTAATATTTATTTGAAGAGAGAAGATCTGCAGGTGGTCCGTTCTTATAAAATTCGTGGCGCTTACAATATGATGAGCAGCCTTCCTCCTGAAAAACTAAAGTGTGGCGTAGTCTGTGCAAGTGCGGGAAATCATGCACAGGGTTTTGCCTGGTCGTGTAAAAAACTGAACGTAAAGGGCGTCGTTTTTATGCCCTCCATCACATCTAATCAAAAGATACAACAAACCAGGATGTTTGGCGAAGATAACATCAGGATTGAATTAGTGGGTGACACTTTTGATGATTGTGCGATTGCAGCAAAAAAATTTACTGCGGAGTCTTTTATGACTTTTATTCCGCCGTTCGATGATTACAGGATTATTGAAGGACAGGCAACGGTCGGTATTGAAATCTATGAAGAGTTGTCAAATCCCGACTACATATTTATTCCCGTTGGCGGTGGCGGATTAGCTGCCGGTGTTGGTTCTTACATGAAAATGGTAAGCCCTAAAACAAAACTTATCGGCATTGAACCTGCAGGCGCACCATCTATGTTAGCAGCATTTAAAGCAGGTCATCCGGTAACATTGGAAAATATCGAACGTTTTGTAGATGGCGCATCAGTAAAACGTGCGGGAGATATTACTTATTCTATCTGCAAAGATGTTTTAGATGACTTGCATCTCGTAGCAGAAGGAAAAGTTTGTACGACCATTTTACAACTGTATAATGAAGATGCAATTGTTGTGGAACCTGCAGGAGCACTGTCTATCGCCGCTCTCGATGACTATAAAGAACAAATAAAAGGCAAAAATGTAGTTTGTATCCTCAGCGGCAGCAACAACGATATTGACCGTATGCAGGAGATAAAGGAAAGATCACTGCAGTACGAAGGCCTAAAGCATTACTTTCTCATTCGCTTTGCACAAAGGCCCGGCGCTTTAAAAGAATTCGTAAACAATGTTTTAGGGCCTTCTGACGACATTACAAGATTTGAGTACATGCAAAAAAATAATAAAGAAGCAGGACCAGCGCTTGTAGGAATAGAATTAAAAAATAAAGATGGTTACAAACGCCTGATCAGCCAAATGAAATTACTGAATTTCAGATACACCGAACTCAATAAGGATGATATTCTGTATGATCACCTTGTTGGATAGTGTGTTTTCATTATCAGTCTGTGTTTGACTGATAATGAAAACATGATTAATCTATTTATCTCATTTTTCTCAAAGAAATAATATCGCTTTAGATTATTACACTCGTTTTTATTGAGCAGGAGTAGTTGTTCCGCCCGAACCATTCGTATTATTATCTAAATCAAATACAAGACTGAAACGTAAGGTATTCGACAAAGGATTGCGGCTGACACCATTACCTGAAGGAACAAGGTAAGAGAAATTTAAACCGAAAACATTGTATTTTAGACCTGCGCCAACGGTAAAATATTTACGGTTGCCCTTTAATTTATCTTCGTAAAAATAACCTGCACGTAGAGTAAACTGGTCATTATAAGTATACTCACCACCAAGGGAAATCTGGTATTCTTTCAACTCATTACTAAAACCACCTGCATCTCCAAAGCTGCTAACCCAACTGCTTATCACGCTTTTATTACGATAATCAGTTAAAACTGAATTATTTCCTGTCGTATCATCAGTAAGAGCAGGAGGTGTAGGCACCATTAATTTATTAATATCGAGCCCGAGAGTGAATTTGCTGGTTTCGTCAAAAACCCAGGTATCAGCTACGCCCAAACCTAAGTTGGCCGGTATATAATCTTTTTGCTGGGCATCGCTGGTATAAGAAATTTTAGAACCTAAGTTGCTTAAAGTAACCCCCCAGTTTAAGCCTGCCCCTTCAGTATTTATTCCGTTGTGAAACAGAGACAGATCTGCAGCAACGGCTGTACCGGATTTATAAGTAACACCGTTATAGGTTCCGCTTGCAAGGTTACTATTGATATATCTTAAAGCTACCCCCGCGCTTAAATTTTCACTTAATTTACGGCTGTATCCAAAATCAATAGAATACTCCCGCGGACGAAATTGTGCTAAATCATTGCCGGCGAAATCGGTAAACTGAATATTTCCTAAGCTGAAATAACGAATAGAAGCCGAAACAGCCTGCAGCTCATCCAACTGGTGATAGCCTGCGAGTGACGCAAGATAAACATCGTTTAATCCAAGGTCTTTCAGCCAGGGAGTGTAGGTGGCAGAAATGCTGGTACGGCTGGCAGCAAAAGGCGTCTTTGCAAGGTTCCAGAAAGCAGCATTGGCATCAGGTGCAGTTGCAATGCCTACATCACCCATGCCGCCTGCCCGGGCATCCGGAGATATTCTTAAAAAAGGGACAGCAGAAGTAACTACATTTATCGTATTCGCATCCTGCGATTTTGCCTGAATTGATACGGAAAGAGCAAGTAATAATGCAGCAGAAAGTTTTACTGTTAATTGTTTCATAGACACCATATATGTGTTTTGTTTATTACGTATAACTACGTTTAGTGTTTGATCGTAAAATAGAAGAATATTTAAAAGCCTGATACATGTATTTTCTGCACGCTTTCAGCAAATACTCTTTTTTACAATTATAAATGTTGGGTAACATTTTATTACATACTGGCGGATGTTGTTATTTTATTATTACGATATTGAATACCTGTATACCTGATATTATTGCACAAATAAAGCTCAAAAAATCCGTAAAATCAATATCAGGATAATAATAGAGTATTTATAAATTGATATTGCTGCTTTGGGAACGAAATTTTTTAAAAAAAAGTATTAAAATAATCTAAAGCTGCAGACACTGCTTCCGGCTTTCCTCGTAGCGATAGAGTAAAAGTAAGCTTACAGCTGCAGAAGATGGTGCCGACAAATAGATTTCTCTCCATGCCCCGGTTACATATAAGCCTTTTGTAAGAAACGCTTCTGCTATAGCACTTAATAGATTTTCAACGTCTGCCAGGGTTTTATCTTTTAAAAATCAGGAAGGTTTTGAAGCCACTCAAATTTGCCTTGATGCACATGCAAAGCAAATGTAGACGTGCCATTGGTAATAACGAGATACTCTGCCTGTAAAGTAATATTATAAGTAAGTATTTGTTGTATCACAGCCTCGCTTATTTTTACCTGCAATTCCTTGCATTCAACTATCATCCAGGGTTTTTCGTTTTTAAAAACAACAATATCAAAGCGCTTTTTTAAATCTCCCAACATAATTTCTTTTTCAACAGCCATCAGCGAACACGGATACAATTTTTGCTGCATTAAATACTGCAAAAAATTCTGTCGCACCCATTCTTCGGGAGTAAGCGAAACCCACTGTTTTCTGCATTCATCAAAAATGATTTGCTTTCCATTTTCATTTTTTATTTTAAAAGAATGTAGCGGAAACTTTATGTCAATCATAAACAAAAGTATTTCCTAAATTTACAGAATCCATTACTGCACGAGAAAGAAAAATGAAAGATATGGCTATGAATACAAAAGAAGAAATTGTAAAAAACTGGTTGCCCAGATATACCGGCGAGAAGCTCGAAAATTTTGGAAAGTTCATCTTGCTTACAAATTTTTCCAATTATGTAAAAATGTTTGCTTTTTTGCATGACGTATCTATAGTAGGTGAAGACAGGCCGATGCAATGCGCAACTGCCGGTGGAATAACTATTATAAATTTCGGAATGGGCAGCCCGGGAGCAGCAACAGTAATGGATCTGCTGACCGCTATTGAGCCGGAAGCCGTATTGTTTTTAGGAAAATGCGGCGGACTGAAAAAAAGAAATAAAATTGGTGATCTTATATTGCCGATAGCCGCAATAAGAGGAGAAGGTACTTCAGATGATTATTTTCCGCCGGAGGTTCCTGCCTTGCCTGCTTTTGCTTTGCAAAAAGCAATTTCCACTACTATCCGCGAGTACGAAGTAGACTACTGGACGGGCACTGTCTACACAATGAACCGGCGTGTCTGGGAGCACGATGTTGAATTTAAAGAATACCTGAAGCGCATCCGCGCCTATGCCATAGACATGGAAACCGCTACCATTTTTACCGTCGGCTTTTACAATAAAATACCTACCGGCGCATTACTGCTGGTAAGCGACCAACCAATGATACCTGAAGGTGTAAAAACTGAAAAAAGCGATGTGGAAGTAACACAGATGTTTGTTGATAAACATTTAAATATTGGCATACATTCTTTAAAGCAACTGCAAAACAATGGTTTGACAGTGCGGCATCTGAGGTTTTAAGCCGAAGTAATTTTTAACTGCAAAGGACACAAAAAGCAGTCGCAAAGTTTCGCGAAAAAGTGTTAAAATACTTCGCGGTTTTGGTTGCGATTTCTTAGCGCTTCTTTGCGATCAATCAAATATTAGTTACAAAACTTTTACCTTTGACCTCTAATTGTAAAACCTTTCAAATTTATATAATATGCCAGGCTTTGAACTTTGGGGTGAAGAAGAGCGCAAAGAAGTAAACGACGTTTTGGAAACCGGAATTTTAATGCGTTACGGGTTTGACGGGCCAAGAAAAGGAATCTGGAAAGCCAAAGAGCTTGAGGCTGAAATATGCAACACATTCGGCAGCATATATGCGCAACTTACCAGCAGCGGCACAGCAGCTTTAACGACGGCGATGGCAGCATTGGGTATCGGATACGGAGATGAAGTTATTATGCCTGCTTTTACGTTTGTAGCAAGTTTTGAGGCTGTGCTTAGTGTCGGCGCTATTCCTATTTTGGTGGATGTAGATGAGACATTGACCCTTGATCCGGAGGCAGTTAAAGAAGCCATTACGGAAAATACAAAATGTATCATGCCTGTGCACATGTGCGGCAGCATGGCAAACCTGGATGCACTGAGAAATATTTGTGAGGAGCACGAGCTTTTGTTATTGGAAGATGCCTGCCAAAGCATTGGCGCCACTTATAAAGGCAAATCTGTAGGAACAATTGGCGATGCAGGAACTTTCAGCTTCGACTTTGTAAAAACAATTACCTGCGGTGAAGGGGGCGTGGTAATGACTAATAAAGAAACTATTTACGCAAAGTGTGATGGTTATACAGATCACGGCCACGATCATAAAGGTGGTGCAGACCGTGGAGCTGATCTTCATCCTTTTATTGGGTACAATTATAGAATAAGTGAGCTGCATGCCGCGGTGGGCCTGGCGCAAATAAGAAAAGTTCAGCAGTTTTTAGAAATTCAGAAGAAAAATTACACCCAGCTCAGACAAGTTCTTTCACAGATTCCTGAAGTTACTTTTCGTGCAATACCTAATGGCGGGGTAGACAGTTGCACTTTTTTAACCTGGTTTTTACCGGCCGGAAAAATGATGCAGGCTTTTGCAGATGAAATGAAAGCACAGGGAATTTTAGCTGGAAATTTTTACTGGTACAAAAACAACTGGCATTACATAAGTAAATGGGATCATTTGAAAAATGCTGACCTTTTAAACAGTCAAAGCCGGGCTGTAACAGAGAAACTAAAATCGTATGCAGCCCAATCTTTCCCGGCAAGTGACGCTATTATGAGCCGTTGCATTTCGACTGCTATAAGTCTGACCTGGACGGAAGATCAGATAAAAGAAAAAGGAGAAAAAATGACAGCAGCCATCCGTAAAGTATTAGCTGCTGAAAGTGTAATGGTGTAAAGTAAAAGTTGTTTTGCTATTTCTGTTTTGCCGGTAAAGAAATTCCCTTTCCTTTGCCTTCCATCTGGTCTGTATATGCCACACTTCCAAGCCTGAATTTTACAGGAAAGTTAAGTGCCTTTTCTACCTGCAACTCTTTTTTGCAAAAAAATCCGATAGAATTATAATAAAATGTTGATGGTACAGTTTTAATGGAAGTATTGCTGAAAGGGCTAACCGCTGAATTGAAAAAGGTTTGTGTGCTTATAATTCGTTTGGTTGTATCATAAGGAGCATTTGGCTTAGCAGAAGATACTCCGGTAAATTCCTGCTGCCCTTTCGCCAAAAAGCATACAAATAAATTTATAAATAAACAAATATTCCGTCGTCTCATGTTGCACTGATTTGTATGTAAATTTACCCTAAAATGCTTAAAGCCATTTGTTAAAGCAAGAAGCAAAAGTTTGGGAAAATTGAAACATCTTATTTACGAGTTTTACGGTTTGAACAGGATATAAAAATGTCATTAAGTCAATCATTACAACAAAAGTTATTACAGAAGTTATCGCCCCAGCAGATTCAGTTAATGAAGCTGCTGCAGGTTCCTACTGCTAATCTCGAGGAGCGGGTAAAAGAAGAGCTTGAAGAAAATCCGGCACTTGAGGTTGGAGAAGATGGCTACGAAGATTTTGAAGATTCTGACGATTTTAAAAGCGACTCCGACGATGATTATGAATCAGAAGTGGGTGCCGATGAACATGATAACATTGATCTTAGCGAATATGTTTCTGACGGAGATGACGAAGTAGGTGATTATAAGTTGCGGGATGAGAACTATCCGGAGATGGACGAGGGCAAGGTAATACCGATAAGGGTCGAGACATCCTTTCACGAGATGTTGCTAAACCAGTTAGGCATGATGGAGCTGGACGAACGCACCCAAAAAATAGCCGAGCAAATAGTGGGAAGCATTGACGACGACGGTTACCTGCGCAGAGAGATAACCTCTATTTCTGATGATCTGGCTTTCAGGCAAAACATTCTTTCTTCCGAAGTTGAAATAGAAAGCTTAATAAAAAAAATACAGCAATTTGACCCGCCCGGCATTTGCGCCCGCGATCTTAAGGAATGTTTAATACTGCAGTTGAGACGCAAGCTGAAAGAAGGAAAAGAAGTTGAACTGGCTATGCAGGTTTTAGAAAAGTATTTTGATGAATTTACCAAAAAACACTACGAAAAAATACAGCGCGGTCTCAGTCTTACAGACGAACAGTTAAAAGCTGTCATCAACCAGATTATCCGTCTAAATCCAAAGCCCGGGGGAAATATTGGGGAAGCAAGCAAGGCGGAAAGTTATGTAATTCCTGACTTTTTTATTTTCAATAACAATGGTATTCTCGAGCTTACGCTAAACAGCAAAAATGCTCCTGACCTGCGCATTAGTGAAGGCTACAGAGATATGATCAAAGATTATGAGAAAGGAAGCAAAAAAGACAAACGTCAAAAAGAAGCTGTTCTTTTTATAAAACAAAAAATCGACTCTGCAAAGTGGTTTATAGATATGATTAAGCAACGGCAGCAAACATTAATTGGCACTATGTCGAGCATAATGAATTACCAGGAAGAGTTTTTTCTTACCGGCGACGAAACTACTCTAAAACCAATGATCCTGAAAGACATTGCAGAAATGACAGGTCTTGACATAAGTACGGTGAGCCGTGTCGCCAACAGTAAATTTGTACAAACTGAATTTGGTACATACAGGCTCAAATTCTTTTTCAGCGAATCGCTTAGCACCGACAGCGGCGAAGAAGTAAGCACACGCGAAGTGAAAAAAATCTTAAGCAATCTTATCGAAGCCGAAGAAAAGCGCAAACCACTGAGCGACGAACAGCTTACAGATATGCTGCAGGAAAAAGGATATAATATTGCCCGCCGTACAGTCGCTAAATACCGCGAACAATTAAACCTTCCTGTTGCCCGCTTAAGAAAGCAACTCTAAAACAAAAAATGACGAATATTCATTTACAGCAAGAGCCTGCCGCATATCCTCTTCCCCAACCGCAGATCCTAAAATTACTTAGCAGGTTTCTTTCTTATCTTTTTCATCCTTTGTTCATTCCGCTTTATGTTGCGGCTTATCTTATTTACCTGCACCCGTATTCTTTTGCAGTGTTCGATCCGAAACAAAAGTTTTTGAAGCTTCTTTTCGTGTTTATGATAACGGTTTTTTTTCCGGCGCTGACTGTTTTTTTATTGTGGCGGCTTAAATTTTCAGAGTCTATTTTTCTCCGGACTCAAAAAGAAAGAATTATTCCGTATGTGGCCTCTATCATTTATTTTTTCTGGGCTTTTTTTGTTACCCGCAACCTCGAAGGCACGCCTGTCATTATGGCTTCCTTTTTTTTAGGAACGTTTCTATGCGCAAGCGCCGGACTTATGGCTAACAGTTATTTTAAAATAAGTATGCACGCTTTAGCCGTCAGCAGCGCAGCAAGTTATATGATTTTGCTCGGTATCGTATCCGGCACACCCATGGGTTTTCCCATTGCAATTGCCACACTTATAGCCGGTACAATTTGTACTTCCAGGCTAATTGTTTCAGACCATCATCCTATGGAGATTTATTGGGGCTTGATACTTGGCGCATTAAGCCAGATCGTTGCGTGCTATTTTATTATGTAGAATTTTTTTTGTAACAAGCGTTGGAACTTCTGTGTAACCTTATTGCGTCGCACTCTTGTACAGCAACTCATTATTGAACTTTTACCATTATTTTTACCCTGGAGAAGAAAAAATTATTTTAGCACAAATTGTTGCAATATCAACAACTTTTCTAAAATTGCATTTGATACTAAAAATTTATTCTATGAAAAGAACTTTCTCTACTAATGTAAATAACAATGCGGTAAATTTTTGGCTGCTGATATCCAGAGTGGCAATAGGTTTATCTATGCTTACACATGGGATACCAAAGCTGCAGATGCTGATGTCGGGCAATATACAATTTGCGGACCCTTTTGGCATCGGAACTGCTCTTTCGCTTGTATTATGCGTTTTCGCAGAGTTTGTTTGTTCTGTTTTATTAATCCTCGGTCTGGCAACGAGGCTTGCCGCTATTCCCCTGATTATAAATATGCTTGTCGCAGTATTTATTGCTCTTTCGAGCGAGCCTTATGGGAAAAAAGAATTAGGGATTATATATCTGCTATTTTATTTTGGCTTTCTTATTTTGGGTGCAGGCAAGTATTCAATTGATTATTTTATTGGAGGAAAGAGTAAAAGAAGATAAGCCTCAACTCCTTAAAGGGAAGTTAATGGATAATTCGCAAACACCCTGGTATCTAAAGATACTAAAAACTTTTTCAATTGGCATATTACTATTAATCAGGTTGGTAAAATTCATTATAATAATTACTATTTAAAGGTTTGATAAAAGTTTAGTGAAACTGGTTTTACTAAACAAAATTGTAAAATAAAAACACGTAAATTTTATATCTGCTTGAGTTTTTATAACAATTATTACATTTATAATTTCATTTTCTGCCATCATTTCTATTCTTTATTTCTGTGTTTCTCTGCGTGTATTTTCTCTGCTTACTCTGCATTAAAATTTTTTTACAAATTATGACCTGACCTATGTAGTTACAAATTGGCTAAATAAATGATTTACTTAATATGGAGGTGAATAAACGATTATATAATCAAAAGCATCTAAGAAATCGTCCCCCTCGAAAACTTTGCTCGTATATCCCCCTTGTACCATCATAAAAAAAAGCTGCCTCACAACTTTAATTGTGAGACAGCTTTTTTCTATTCATTATGGTTTTAAAACTTATTATTCTTCTGCAACCTGGAAGGTTACAATTTGAATAGCCTGATAGATTACATTTCTTCCGTTTTGTACTGCAGGATCCCACTTAGGACCTTTCTTAATAACTTTCACAGCTTCAGGCCCGCAGCTCGGGCAAGCTTTTGGCACTTCTATGGCTTGTACGTTGCTAATGTTTCCTGTCTTATCAACTATAAACTGCACTTTTACTATATAATTTCCTGCGGTAGCTCCGTCATTAGCCGCAACTTGTGCATCTAAGTTTCTTTCAAGGTATTTCTTCCACCCTTCCAGTCCGCCCGGAAACTTTGCTTCCTTCTCAACTTTAGTAAATACTTTGTCGTAGTCTTCTTCTACTTTTTTAGGAGCTTCTACAACACCGGTACCCTGCTCTACAGGAGGTGCCACAAAACCTTCATCTTTCTTACCTTCCTGGTTAATAGTACCAATTTTAGTATCTTCTAATTTTTCCTGGGGAGGAGGCGGTTCTTTAACCTCCTCGTCTTTCACAATTTTCGGAGGTGTAAACTTAGTTATCTCAACTTTTGGCGGTTCTATCTTTGGCGGAGGCGGAGGTGGTGGGGGTTCAGCTTTTTTCTCTTCTGTCTTAATATCTTCTAACTGCACATCCTGAACTACTATTTTGTCTGAGTCATTATCGCCTCTATGCGCTAAAACCTGGCTGATAAAGAATAACAAGCAAACAAGACCCATACCGGCAATAGCTATTGTTATTCTGCGGTTGTACGTCTTTCTCAACTCATAAGCTCCGTATTCTTTATTTCTGTTCTCAAAAAGAATATCGAGAAAATCAGCATCTTTAATTTTATTAATATCCATTTTTTTGTATTTTAAATAATACTGCGAAATAAAACTGTTTACTATATTATTTTGTACCGCCGCTTACATCACTCTTATTCAGCAGTTGGGTTTCTACTTCACTTATGTCTACTAATGCATACCGCTTAATGTCATTTATTTTCATTTCATCAAGCGCATTTACAACATCTTTGTAAGTTGACTCATTACCCGGCTTAATTACAACCATTAAATCATCAGGAGGAGTTGATCTTTTTTTTCTTAAGATTTCGTCCCTGACTTTTTTCATTGTAGTGTTCTTTAGGTTGGAAGCAGTAGGGTCTAAAATCCCCTCATAATAATAAACCTTGTCATTTTTAGAAAGCAACATTGTAAACGCCCCGCTTTCTTTCAACTTATTTTGCTCTTCAGGCTTATCAGTATCCTTCGGCAAATTCAACTGCATTGAGGTCGGTTGACTTATGGTAGTTGTAAATATGAAGAAAGTAATCAGTAGAAAACCAAGATCTACCATTGGGGTAAGATCTACTCTGGTTGATGCCTTTTTCGCTTTTTTGACTCCAGGGCCTTTTTTGTGCCCCCCGCCGCCGGAGGTATCCATTTCTGCCATTTCTTACACTTTTTTATTGTTAATAAATAAATCAATTACTCTTTACTCTGAAAGGCTTTGCCCACTCTTAAGCCTTTTCCATAAGTCAGTTCCTTCCGGAATACCTTCAGCATTCGTGATCATCTGAAACTTAGGCTGATCATTTTTCAGCAACGCAGTTTTTACACCTTTAAACGCAGGATATTTAGAGTCATTATCCCCTTTTAAAAGTATGTTTAGCTTTTTATTAGAACTGGCAGATGCCGCTACTATTGCACGCATCCACGCGGTCAGCTCGTTATGCGACGTGTCCAGGATCGGTATTCCGGGCAAAGAAGCAGCTTTCAACTTATCAGAAGGAATTTGCAATGCAGACTTAAGCTGTGAAATAGGAGTCCCGAAAAACTCAGCTTTTTTAAAAGCTGCGATATCAGCAGGCGAAAGGTTCGCTCCGTTATTAGCATTCAGCTGGTTTGCAACTTCTCCTTTTACGTCCGCATTATCCATTGAAAGATAAACTTTTCCATCTTTTGTAATGCTTATCAGTGTCACATCTTTTTCAGGCGCTATCTTGGAAGCAACTGAACTTGGTGTTGCTATCTCTATATTTTCTGACGTTTTAGGCTTTGCTGTAAGTATGAAAAAAGATAGCAACAGAAAAGCCACGTCGCACATTGCAGTCATATCTACCGAGGTGCTCTTCCGGGCTATTTTAGGTCTTGACATTATTTAAGTTTTAATTCAGTTAATATAAGATGCACAATTTTACTTTTTCCACAAAATCCTTTTTACTATTTGTAATTCGCAGCAAAACTTTGTGTAAGCGTGAAACCAGACTCGTCAATACCGTAAGTAATACCGTCAATTCTTGTGGTAAATACATTATACATAATGATAGAAACAGCCGAAGTACCGATACCAAGAGCAGTATTGTACAAAGCTTCGGAAATACCCTGAGACAGTTTCTGTGAAGCTTCTGCACCACCGCTTTCACCTAATGATGAAAATGAACGTATCATTCCCATTACTGTGCCCAGCAGGCCTAACAAGGTTGCTACAGATGCAATGGTAGATAAAAATACAAGGTTTTTTTCAAGCATAGGTAGTTCGAGCGCTGTAGCTTCTTCGACTTCCTTTTGGATATTCAGCACTTTTTGGTCAGTGTCTAATTCGGTGTTGGCAATCATTTCTTTGTACTTACGAAGACCTGCTTTCATTACGTTACCTACCGATCCTCTTTGTTTGTCACACTCTGCAATAGCTTTATCTACATCTTTGTTAGCTAAATCAAATTGAACTTTTCTGATAAACTCAGTAATGCTGCCGCTGCCAGCCGCCTTAGATATGGTAAGCAGCCTTTCAATGACAAACGTAATTACGGTTAACAAAAGACCAATCAGAACAGGTACAATTATACCTCCCTGGTACATACGTGGAAGTGTTCCTTTGGGTCCTTCATGAGTTGGCCAAAAGCCGCCTGCTTTGTCAGGATTTGTAAAGTTTGAGTCTGCCCCGATAACAAAACGCCAGATAACATAACCCAGAATGAGGCAGGCGAGAGGAGCGATCCATGAAATAGAATTTCCTGATCTTTTGGGATGAGCCGAAGCTGTTGTGCTTTTAACTGTTGCAGTTGTAGCAGTTGGTCTGATTTCCGCCATGATTCGATTTTTTTTGTTTTAAGAATTTGTTTAAGAAAATAACTAAAAAATTGGTTCTGCAATGCTAAGGAAAATAATAACTTAAAAATAAAAGTTTACTTCAAATATTTTTTTTGGTTCCAAAATACTAAACTTAATTTGAAATAATCAATACTAATAATCGTCATCTATACAGTGCCACAGCAAGTTTCAAGCCAGCACAATATGTTTTTTTCTGTTAAAAGCATTCTAAAATTAAATGTAAAATATTCCTTTTTTATTTACAAAAAAAAATATTTCGTTTATTATTTTTAACGATTTAGCAAACTTCCTTCATTTAACTTCATCCGCTTTATAAAATGTACTATAAGATGAAGAAAATGGCCTTGGTTCTGCTTGTATTAAATTTTATATCTTCAGTAACAGCACAAAAAAAAACAAAGACTTCGCCTGCGGTAAAAACACCCGTTATAACTTCTGCTCCTGCCGGTTTGTTTGCAGGACAAAAAGCCGGACCTAAAGCTTATAAGGAAATAATAACTGATAAGGCAATTACACAAAAAGGTTTGTTTTTAGTACATAAAGTGGAAGATAAGTATTACTTCGAAATTCCTGACAGCATAATGAACCGTGAAATTATGACGGTTACGAGATTTGTAAAAGTGCCGGCAAACAAGGGAGCAGGCCGCGGCGCATACGGCGGAGAACTGACCAACCAGCAGTCAGTTGCTTTTGAAAAAGGGCCAAGCAATAATGTTTTTATGAGAGTAATAACGCTGGTTAATGTTGCAGATACCGGTAATGCGATATATAAAGCTGTTACCAACTCAAACCTGAATGCTATTGCCGCCGCCTTTCCCGTGGCAGCTTATACCACAGACTCCGGGGGTGTGGTGATAGATGTTACCGATTTTTTTAAAGGGGACAACCAGGTAGTCAGCGTAAGCCCTTCTGCCAAAAGAAATCTTAATCTTTCTTCCCTGGCGCAAGACAGATCTTATATTCAAAACATTAGTTCCTTTCCTTTAAATATCGAAATCAGAACAGTAAAAACATTTAATTCTTCCTCATCATTTGGCTTGTTCTCTTCTTCTGTGCCCACAGCTAACATTCCTGCAGCCAACGCTGCCGGAGCAGTAACTATTGAATTGAATACATCAATGATATTACTGCCGGGAAAACCTATGAGCATAAGATACTGGGACAGGCGTGTAGGCTTTTTTCCTGAAGATTTTACCACTTTCAGTGACAACCAGCAAAGAACGGAAAGCAATACTTTCGCGGTACGGTGGAGATTAGAGCCCAAAGATGCAGATGTGGAAAAATGGAAACAAGGTGAATTGGTCGAACCTAAAAAACCTATTGTTTATTACATTGATCCTGCCACTCCCCGCAAGTGGAGAAAGTATCTTATTGAGGGCATCAACGACTGGCAGGCAGCGTTTGAAAAAGCGGGTTTTAAAAATGCCATTATTGGTAAAGAATGGCCCGAAAACGAGCCAGCTATGAGTATGGAAGACGCAAGATATTCGGTAGTGAGATATTTTGCCTCCGATGTTGAGAATGCTTATGGTCCGAATGTGCATGATCCGCGAAGCGGCGAGATATTAGAAAGTCATATAGGATGGTATCACAATGTGATGAAGCTGGTGCACGACTGGTATATGATACAGGCCGCAGCAGTTGATCCAAAAGCAAGAAAAATGAGGTTTGATGACAGTCTTATGGGCCAACTGATCCGTTTTGTATCTTCTCACGAAGTAGGACACACACTTGGTTTGCTGCACAATATGGGCAGCAGCAGCAAAACGCCTGTTGAGAAATTAAGAGACAAAGCCTGGGTCGAAGCAAACGGGCATACCGCATCTATAATGGATTATGCACGTTTTAATTATGTGGCGCAGCCTGAAGATCACATATCAGAAGCAGGCTTGTTTCCACGAATTGGCAATTATGATAAATGGGCAATACGCTGGGGATATGGTTATATTCGCGGAGCCGACTCGGGAACCCAAAAAGCGGAAAGCAATAAGCTTATTATTAAAACTTTAAGAAAGCATCCTGAAGCATATTTTGGAACATTCGAATTGGGAAACGCCAGTGATCCGAGAAACCAGGCAGAAGATCTCGGCGACGATGCAATAAAAGCAAGCGAATATGGGATTAAAAATCTGAAATATATTTTAAAGAATTTATCTGATTGGACAAAAGAAGAAAACGACCAAAATCAGAATATTGATGAAATGTATACCCAATTGATAGAACAACTGCGCAGGTACGCGGCACACGTAACAGCAAACATAGGCGGCGTTGAAGAAACTATCCGGACATCTGTGCAAGGCGGAGCAGTATATGAGGCTACGGCAAAAAGCAAACAACGCAATGCAGCAGCCTTTTTACAAAAAGAACTTTTTACAACTCCAAAATGGCTGATTGATAAAAATATCTGGAACAGAATAAATAACCCGGGAGAAAACAATCCTTTAGCTTCTCTGCAGGAGACTGCCTTATCCAATCTGGTAAGCACTGAAAGGTTAAACAGGCTGCAGGAGTCAACTGAGCGATTTGGCTCATTGAAAGCATACAGCGCAATGGAATTGCTGAATGATACAGAAAAAGGATTATTCAGCGAATTGCAAACACAAAAACCAATTGACAGTTACCGGCGTAAGTTGCAAAAAAGCTATGTAGACAAATTAAGCGACATCCTTAATCCTGCACCTGCCGGTGGTTTTACTATCCTATCTTTTGGCCGTTCCGGGTCATTGTCGTCACCTGCTGATCTTAGCGATACCGATATTCCATCTATTGCGAGAATGCATTTGATGCAATTGAAAGGACAGGTTGCAAAAGCTATTTTAAATACAGAGGATATAATGAGTAAAATTCATTTGACAGATCTCCGGCAGAGAATAAGAAATGCACTGGAACCAAAAAGATAACTCATTAAAATTGCTGGTTGCCGTACACCGGTTGCCGGGAAATGGCTGGTGCCTACGCCGGTCGGTTTGCTATTGCATCTCATTTGATTACTAACTACTTATTGACTCCAGTGACCCAATGACCCAATGCCTTACTATCTTTATTCATACCTCAGCGCTACAATCGGGTCTAATTTAGATGCTTTAATTGCGGGCCACAAGCCTGCGGTAAGGCCAACAATACTGCAGATGATTATTCCTGTGATTACCCATGCCCAGGGTACGACGAAGCCAGTACCCAATACCATTGAAAAAATATTTCCGACTAATACACCGAGCACAATCCCAAAGACAGCTCCCAGTAAGCTTATAATTATTGACTCAAACAAAAACTGGTTTCGTATACTGGCTCGCGTGCCTCCTAAGGCTTTAATTAAACCAACTTCTTTGGTTCTTTCCGTTACGGCTACCAGCATTATGTTCATCAGCCCAATGGCGGCGCCGATAAGTGTTATCAAACCTATGGCTCCGGCAGAGCCGGATATGCTTCCCAAAAGTCCGATCATTGTTTCGGCCACACTATCGCTTTTATCAATAAAAAAGTTATCATTATCCTTTATATCCAATCTTCGTATTGCCCTGAGAGTACCTGTTGCCTCGCCGATTGCCGGCTCAAGCTGAGTTACATCATTTACCATTATATTTATCAGATATGAAACAGCGGCATTTGGCAAACGTCGTACGTTGTTATAGCTTGTAACAGCAACTTTATCCATTTGCATAAATACGCTCGTTCCTTTGGGATTAAGCAAACCAATAACCCGATAAGGTATATTTGCAATCCTGATTATTTTATCTACACAATTTTCAGGATTTTTAGGAAACAACTTTTTTGCAATATCGTTTCCAAGCAAACAAACATTTCGTCCTGTTTCCACATCAAGCCTGCTAAAGTTTCTGCCGTTATGCAGCGAATATCCGTTAATCAATAAAAAGTTTTCATCTCCTCCGCTAACCTGCATTTCGGGATTTGTTTCTTTATTTCCGTATTTCCCAATTAAAGACCGCGGTCCTCCTAACTGTATTCCAACCAGGGATGGAAATTTGTAGTTTTCTTTAAATAATTTCGCCTGCTCTAAAGTTATTATTTTACCCGCATTAGAATTTTTATCTGCTTTTTCTCCTCTTTTAACTCTCGAAACCTGGCTACGCCTGCCACCAATATTTATATTTCTTTCTTTATATCTTATTGTAAAGGCATTTGCTCCTAAAGTTGAAAAGCTTTCCTTGAGGCTTTGATTCATTGCCTGGATAGCTGTAATAATACCAATTAATGCCATTATACCAAAAGCAATAATTGCAACCGTAATACCGGTTCTTAATTTATTGCTTCTTACAGTACGAAAAGACAATGATAAAATATCAGTATTTTTCATTTTCATAATGAATAAAGGTATGAAAGCTTTTCAAGGAACTGCCTGGATAACCGAACTTAAGTTTTCGCCAATTTTTGAAATTATGTAAAAACAGGGAGTCAACTCTGAAAAAATAAAATCAGGCAGAGTAAGCGTAAATCAATTTGTACGGAAAATAAAAAAGCGAAAAGTTCAAGTTGTACCAGGAAATAGAAGTCCGTGCTTGTTTCAAATAATTGTATAGCGAATTTATACAGATAAAGATTTCCAATTTTAATTGAAACAAAAGTAGAATAAGACGAAAAAGAATATATAGTTTAATAAAAAATATTGCTCAAAAACATCAAAAATAAAGAAGACTGAGAAGGGCATTTGGATAAATACCAAGCAATACAATAATTACAGCATCAGCAAGCAAAAGATATTTGAAACCATTGGTGACAGGGGCAAAAACAATGTTACCATCTTTAAAATACATCGCCTGGATAACTTTGAAATAATAATAAACACTTACCGCAGCAAACAAAACACCTATTATAACAAGCCCGATATAATGGTTTGTCTTAACGATAGCAGAGAGCATATAGTATTTTGCAAAAAAACCGGCCGTTAAAGGGATGCCTGCCAGTGAAAGTAAAAAGATGGCTAAAAGCGCGGCAAGCAATGGTTGAGCTTTTGCAAACCCGTTAAACCCTTCCAACGTCATGTCGTTCATTTTGGCAAGAACGGCAAATATGCCGATTGTGGCGAGTGAGTAAGCCGCAGCATACAAAAGCAATCCTTCTTTGGCAACATCATTTACTGCAAATAATGCAAACATCATAAAGCCTGCCTGCGCAATACTGGAGTAAGCAAGCATTCTTTTTACGCTTTGCTGAAAAACTGCTGTGAGGTTCCCAAAGGCAAGGGTCAAAATAATAACTATACCAATCAGGCGGTCAGTCTGGCTGCCCATTGTTCCAAACCGGCCTTCAAACAAACGGATGAAGGCAGCAAAACCGGCAACTTTTACCACTGTAGACATGAAAGAAGTAATAACAGCCGGAGCGCCATCGTATACGTCAGGAGTCCAAAAATGAAAAGGGGCAACCGATACTTTAAAAGAAAGTGACACAAATATAAGTACCATGCCCATGGCTTCAAGGTATGAAAGCATCCCCTGGCCTGCAACATGCTCAACAGCAAAAGTGCCTGTGGCGCCATACAACAAGGCAATACCCATCAGCATAACACCAGTAGAAAATGAGCCCATGAGAAAATACTTCAGCGCAGCTTCATTTCCTTTTAAATTCTTTTTATCGCTTCCCGTTAAAATATAAAGAGGAATTGAAAGAATCTCAATGCCAATGAATAACATAAGCAAATTGGTATAAGAAGTAACAATGCCGATACCGCATAACACGAAAAATATAAGCGCAAATATTTCTGCGGTATTCTTACCTGCTTTTTCAATGTCTTTTCCGCTCAGCAATACATATAGTAAAGTTGAGAAAATACAGATGCTGTTAAACAACAAACCAAACTTTTCAAAATGAAGAAAATATTTAGTATTAACGTTAAATAAAACAAAACCATGGCTTTCACTAACATTAAATACAAGCAACAGCAACAATTCAAATGCTGCAATATATTTATAAGCAGAATGGTTCTTTATAAAAATACCGGTAAACATCATTATCACCCCAAAAATTGCCGAAAGTATTATTGTATTCATAAAGTAAAAACCTTACTAAAGGCGCTATTTTATTTGAGCTATAATTTTTGTAACAGTATCACTTGTAAGATTAATCATTGGTTGCGGATAAATACCAAATATCAACACAACTGCTGTTAATATCACGAGCATCAATTGTGCGCTTACAGGCAGTTTTAGCTGTAAAGCGCCTTCTTTAGGCACCTCGCCGTAAAACATCTTTTGCACCATCCACAAAGTATACACAGGAGCAAGTATAATACTAATAACTGCAACTGCGCCCAATATTTTACTGTAACCAAAAATACTGTCAAACATAAGAAACTCACCAACAAAAGAATTAGTTAAAGGCAGGGATACATTAGCAAAAGCCATTACAACGAACAAAATAGCCAAAGCAGGCGCTTTTAGCGCCAGCCCGCCTAATTCGCTAAGCTTTCGGGTCCCTGTTTGTTGCTCTATCACATCTGCAACAATCCACAATCCAATTATGTTAATACCATGAGCAAACATTTGAAATATTACTCCCTGCAAACCTGTTGCATTACCGGTAAACATGCTTGCAGACATTAATCCCACATGCGCTATTGAGGAATACGCAATCAGCCTTTTTATATCGTCCTGCCTGATGGCGATAAGGCTGGCGTACAGCATTCCTGCAACAGAAAGGATTATTATTATATCAGCCATTCTTACTGAAGCATGCGGAAACATTGGAAGCAGCCATCTTATAACAGCAAATACACCCATTTTTACCATCACACCGCTTAGTATCATGGTAACTGCTGTTGGCGCCTGCTCGTAGGTATCCGGCTGCCATGTATGAAAAGGAAATACAGGCATTTTAATGGCAAATGCAATAAAAAACAGCCAGAATGCCAGGTTTTCTTCTCCTGCAGTTAAGGATAAATTCTGAAGAGACGAAATAGCAAACGAATGATCGGGTGTTTTATAATAAACAAATAAAATACCTACCAACATCAGCAGCGATCCGATAAATGTATAAATGAAAAACTTAAAAGTAACCTGTATTCTTCTGTCTCCGCCCCACCTTGAGCTAAGAAAATATGCAGGAATAAGGGCAAGTTCCCAAAAAAAGTAAAAAAGCAGCAGATCCATTGCACAAAAAACGCCCATTAAACCAGCTTGCATTAACAGCATAAATCCATAAAATGCGTTCGGGCTTTTATAAGTATTACTGTAAGTGGAAGCAAAAACAACCGGAAAGGAAACTGCTGTTAAAAGTGTAAGCATCTTTCCCATTCCATCAAGGGAAACTGAAAACCGGCTTCCTAACATCGGCAGCCATGAAGCGTTGGCGGTGACTGAATTATTATTTTGAAAAATAGAAATAAGTGAAATGACAAGTGTTGCAACAGCGCTTAACAAAGCCCATGATTTTGCGTTTTTTTCATCTTTAATAAAAAAAGCCGCAAACCCTGTCAAAAGAGGAATCACAATTAATAAAACAGTTGTCATACTTTATTTTACCTCCGGTTATTTTGAAAAGTAATTAAGAACAGGATTTAAATTATTTCCGTAAAAAACCAGTATTATCATTAATACTATACTTAGCACCATTAGTAAAATATAATTTCCGACCTGGCCGCTTTGCATCAATCTTATTTGCCTGCCTGCATACTGCACACTTCGCCCAACTCCGTTTACCACACCGTCTATGCCACTTTTTTCTACCACGTTCTTAAAAAAAGCTGCTATCGCTAATAGGGGTTTTGCAATGATTGTATCATACAATTCATCAATATACCATTTGTTTGCTAAAAACTTTCCTGCGCCTTCCGGTTCGGCTATTTCCGGTTTTTTGCTAAATCTTGTCCAGGCATACGTGACAGCGATAAGAGCGACAACAACTGAAATTGCCATTAACATTAATTCAGTTCCACTGTTTACGTGAGCTTCTTCACCCGACTTTGCAATAACAGGTGAAAGAAAATGCTGCAATGCATGAGCGTTCGAAGCAAATACTTCAGGAATACCAACAAAACCTCCGACCGCACTTAATATGGCGAGAATAATCAAAGGAATGGTCATTGCGAAAGGGCTTTCGTGCAAATGATGTTCCTGGTCGTGTGTACCCCGAAACTGTCCGGCAAAAGTCATAGCATACAAACGGAACATATAAAATGCTGTCATTCCTGATGTTATAAGGCCTATTACCCAAAACAACTTGTTGTGCTCATAAACTGCTGCCAGAATTTCGTCTTTGCTAAAAAAACCACTGAAAGGAGGGATACCCGCGATAGCCAGGCAGGCAATTAAAAAGGTAATATGCGTAATGGGCATGTATTTCTTCAATCCGCCCATTGAACGGATGTCCTGCTGATTTTGCATAGCATGAATAACACTGCCTGCACCAAGGAATAATAATGCTTTAAAAAAAGCATGTGTCATTACATGAAAAACAGCGCTGGTATAGGCGCCGACACCTAAACCCAAAAACATATAACCCAACTGGCTGACTGTTGAATAAGCCAATACTTTTTTAATATCATTTTGTTTTATAGCGATCGTGGCAGCTACAAAAGCAGTGGCAAGACCAATTACCGCAACTACAGTTAGCGTAGCGGGAGCCATTGTATACAACACATTGCTTCGAACAATCATATATATACCTGCTGTAACCATCGTAGCAGCATGGATTAGTGCAGACACAGGCGTAGGGCCGGCCATTGCATCCGGCAGCCAGGTATACAAAGGTATCTGAGCACTTTTACCCATGGCCCCAATAAACAGCAACAAAGTAATTGCCGTAACTTCATAATTGGTGAAAGTGGAGGCTTTAGCAAAAACTTCGCTATAAGTTGCCGTTCCCAGTTTATTTAAAATCCAAAAAACGGCCAGTAAAAAACCAAAATCACCGATCCGGTTCATTATAAATGCCTTTCGGGCTGCGTAGTTGTAATTGTTGTTTTTAAACCAGTAACCGATTAATAAATAAGAGCAAAGACCAACGCCTTCCCAGCCAATAAACATTATCACATAACTTGCTCCTAAAACCAAAATAAGCATAGAGAAAACAAACAGGTTGAGATAGGAGAAATACCGACCATAATGCTGCGGTTCCTCTTCGTGCATGTATGAGGCGGAATACACATGAATAAGAAATCCTACACCGGTAATAATTAATAAAAAAAGAGAAGACAATTGGTCAACCTGGAAAGCGAAAGGTATATTAAATGCAGGGATTCTTATAAAATCAAACAGAGTGACAATTACCGGTTGAAAACTTTCATGTCTTACTTCGAAAAATATGCCAAGGCTTACAATAAAGGAAGCAAGAATGACCCCGCTTCCAATTAATCCTATCAATGATTTTGATAGTGATTTACGCCCCAAACCATTAATAAGAAAACCTATTAAAGGGAATAACGGAACTAAATAAACGAGTTTTGCCATATCAGACGCAATCTTCTAAAGGAATTAGCCCCAAACCCCTGAAGGGGCTTAAGAAATTTATTAATAAGTTTTTAATTAGCTTTCCCTCCCCTTTAGGGGTAAGGGCTAATTTTTTAATCTGTTTAAAAAATTCACATCAACAGAATGCGTATTCCGGTACATCATCACTATAATGGAAAGCCCTACGCAAACTTCCGCAGCAGCAACTACCATTATAAAAAAAACAAATAGCTGCCCGTCAATCCCAACATTTGAATTTGGAGCTGTTACCATTGCGGTTCCGTTATGCATTCTTGAAAAAGCCACAAGTAAAAGATTGGCAGCATTCAGCATTAGCTCTATGCACATAAAAATTATTATTGCATTTCGGCGGGTAAGTACTCCTACCACACCGATACAAAATAAAACAATCGAAAGTGTTATGTAATACGTTATCGGCATACCATAAGCCCCTAAAGGAATTTTTAAGCCCTAAATCCCTAAAGGGACTTAAGAATATGAATCTTAAATCCCAAAAAGGAATTTAAGAGAATAAGGTTTTAAAGAACTTTTATCAATTTATCTAAGTCAAAATCACGTCAATAAAGATTTACTCTCTTCTCCTTTCAAGGCCGGGGCTCACTCCTTCTTTCCTATCACAACTGCGCCCACCATTGCGCTTAAAAACAACACGCTGCTAATTTCAAAAGGCACCACATAATCAACGAACAACACTTTACCGAGCGTTTTTATCAGGCCAATATTCCCTTCTCTTACCATCGAATTTGCATGCTGCATTTCTGATGCACTTCTTACCACATCAATCATTATCAGCATCAGACATCCTCCGGCAATTGCTCCGGCAAGTTTCAACCTGTTATTTTTCTGTGGCTCAGAGTCACTGTTAAGGTTCATAAGCATCACAACAAACAGAAACAAAACCATAATGGCCCCTGCGTAAACGATAAGATTTACAATTGCAAGAAACTGCGCATTAAGTAAGACATAATGACCTGAAATAGCAAAAAATACAACAATAAGCCATAATATACTATAAACCGGATTTTTACTTAGTAAAACCATGGTAGCACCCAGTAGTGCCATGGCAGAAAGGAACCAGAATAAAATTGCAGTCGTGCTCATTTGTAACAGTTAGTAAAATGCCGTTTAATGTGTTGCCGGCGCATTTTGCCCTTTCGCCTTTTCGTATTCCTCCGGATGCGTCAGCGGATTTGGTATCAGCAACTCCTCTTTACCGTATATAAATCCCTTGCGCTGGTAATTAGCCGGTGCGAAAGTTTCACTTAAATAAATGGCATCTTTAGGGCACGCCTCTTCACACAAGCCGCAAAAGATACAGCGAAGCATGTTTATTTCATACTTTGCCGCGTACTTTTCTTCTCGGTACAGCTTTTCCTCTCCTCTCTGTCTTTCCGCTGCCTCCATTGTTATTGCTTCAGCCGGGCATGCAAGCGCGCATAGCCCGCAGGCAGTACAACGTTCACGTCCTTCTTCGTCTCTGTTCAACACATGAAGTCCCCGAAATACTTTTGCGAAAGGCCTTTTTTGTTCCGGATAACGAATGGTAGGCACTTTTTTAAAAATATGACTAAACGTAATCGCCATTCCTTTAAATATTGCGGGAAGATATAATCTTTCCAGCAGGGTCATTGGCTTTCGCTCAAGTTGTTTTACTTTTTTTGTTAACGGTTGCATATTTATGAGGTCACTTAAAGACCCGTGGTAATTTTTAAAAGACGTGCAAAAATATTTTTCTACTTCTAACCCACCAACTTTATTTATCTTATACCGCTAAAGAAGCTTTTTATTTTTTTGTATAACAAGCAGTGAATCTCTTCTCAACATTGTTGTGTCACTCACTTGTACAGCATCTCTTTATTCTTCTTTGACCACTGTTGTTAAGCATTGATTATTGAATATTTTTCTATCTTTTATTTAATATTCAATAAGCAATATTCAATGCTCAATGTTCAATTTTCCTTTATTACCTAATTTTCTTTCTTCTTTAAATATTAATTACTGATGATTGATGATTCTTCCAACTTTTATTTAATTTTCAATAAGCAATGTTCAACGCTCAATATTCATTTTCCTTTATTCTCCTAAATTTCTTTCTTCTTTGAACATTGTTTATTAAAGCATTGATTATTGAATATTTTTCCATTAATTATTGATACTTTTTCATCTTTATTTTAATATTGAACAAGCAATAATTAATATTCAAGAATCAATTTTACTTTATTAAACCAAATTGCTTTCTTCATTGACCATTGTTCGTCGGGTATTGATTGACTAATATTTTTCCATCTTTTATTTAATATTCAATGAGCAATATTCAACGCTAAATGTTCAACAAAACTACCCTTGCCTCCAAAGAATAATAGCTCCTGTTATAAACATATTTACTAAAGCAAGCGGAATTAATGATTTCCACCCTAAATTCATTAATTGGTCATATCGAAAACGAGGCAATGTCCAGCGAACCCACATAAATATAAAAATAAAGATAATTGCTTTTCCCAGTAATGCCACTATTCCTATGAGAGCGGCAATGTTTACAGAAAAATTTGCTTCATTTACAAATGGCATATCATAACCGCCGAAATATAAAGTAGCCATGATAACACTGCTGATAAACATATTAATATACTCTGCAAACAGGTAAAAGCCCAATTTCATACTTGAGTACTCCTGGTGATAGCCGAAATTCAATTCATTCTCCGCTTCAGACAAGTCGAAAGGAGCACGGTTACACTCTGCAAAAGCACAAATAAAAAAAAGGAGAAATCCAAGTGGCTGGTAGATAATGTTCCAATGGTTTTGTATCTGTTGCTCTGCAATAGTCTTCATGCTAAGCGAACCGGTTACCATAAGCAAAGCAATGAACGAAAGCCCCATTGCCAGTTCATAACTGATAACCTGGGATGCGCCGCGCATAGCAGCCATCAGTGAAAATTTGTTATTACTTGCCCAGCCGCCTATCATAATGCCATAAACGCCTGTGCTTATAACACCGAATATAAAAAGAACTCCAATATTTATATCAGCTATCTGCAGCGGAACGTGACGGTCGGCGCCAAACAATGTGAAGTGAACTTCATTTCCCCAGGGGATTACTGCACTTGTCATCATAGCCGTAAGCATAGCCAAACATGGACCTAAAACAAATAATAGTTTACTTGAAGTATTGGGAATAATTTCCTCTTTAAAAAATAGCTTCATACCATCTGCCAGAGGTTGCAGAACGCCAAAAGGTCCTGCCCTGTTTGGGCCAACCCGATCCTGTAAGATTGCTGCAATTTTGCGTTCGCCGTAAGTCGAGTACATGGCGATAACCAAAGAACCTGTAATAATAATTGCGATCAATACCAGTTTTTCAATTAATAAAGTTAGATCGATTTGTAAAAGCAACATTAGTTTATCAATTTCTTTATTTCGTTAATAAGGTTTTCTGTTCTTTCAATTAACGGCTCAATTTCTTCTTTTGTAAATACTATAAAATCGTTATGGTCAGCATCGTGACGATAATCGAAAAGTTCATTATAAATTTCAACTTCAACACTATTTATTTTTTTTCTTTGATAAGTTGATTAAACTTGCTTTTTAAACCGCTATGTGTTTTACTGTAAATATTCTCTTTTAATAACAGAGCAGAGATTGCATAAAAAACAGCGTAATATAACAGGTTTATAACAGAAGTCCAATGTTTTGTTTCAACTAACAACCTTTCATCTTCAAATGTCTCGTCACTTTTCTTTAGCCGGTGCTCTATTACTTCATTTGTCTGTTTCATTTATTTATAAAGCCACTCCATCTTTTTGCACCTCCCGGTAAAAAGGAGTTGCCTTTAGTTCATTCCAGAAACTTCTGTTTCTAATAATTGTTGAAATAGCTTCTCCAAACCTTAATTGAGTTCTCAATAAAGCATTTCGAAGCTTTCTTTTAAAAGTAAAATCTGTTTCTTCCTTATCAACTAATATTAAAACATCCCAATCACTTTCATCATTAAAATCTCCGCGTGCTCTTGAACCAAATAAAATAACCTTTGCTTCAGAATCTACCTCCAAAACCACTTTTTTTATTTCTTTCAATATTTCAGTATTATCACTCAATTTTTCTATTATTTGTATCGATTGCTATGCCATTACCATTATTAAAAACCCCGCCTGTTGCCGGTCCTTCAATCTCACTTAAATGCACTGAATTTTTGTTTACCTCACTTACTTTGTGAATGTCCATAAATAATTTCGGATCACGCCCGCCCATTACTGCTGAGATAGTTTCGTGCGGCGTCTTAATACCTACATAATGACCTGCGGAGATAACGGAATGCCTCTTAATCTTTCTTGGACCTTCAACAATCCAGTCACTTGTCTTCTTTTTATCAAAACGGCAGGTATTGCATATCCATCCGGGTTTACCGTCCGGTGTGTCTTCCACTTCGCCCCAGGTATCTTTTCTTGCTGTGACTCTGAATACTTCATCTCCCCTGTTCCATAAGGTAACGCGACCGCTGCATTTATCACAATCTCTATAAGCATCCAAAGGTTTTAAAAACCATACACGATTTTTAAAACGAAATGTTCTATCCGTCAATGCACCAACGGGGCACACATCAATCATGTTTCCGCTAAAATCATTATCTATAGCTTTGGAGATATAAGTGCTTATCTGGGCGTGCTCACCCCTGTCTAAAATACCGTGAACACGGGTATTTGTAATCTGGTCTGCAATATAAGTGCAACGATAGCAAAGTATACAACGCGTCATATGCAATTGAATGTAAGGACCAATGTCCTCTCTTTCAAACAACCTGCGCTGAAACTCATATCTGGTTTTTTCACTGCCGTTTTCATAGCTTAAATCCTGCAGGTGACATTCACCTGCTTGGTCGCAAATCGGGCAGTCCAAAGGATGATTTAATAGTAAAAATTCTACTATTCCTTTGCGGTTATCTATAACTTTTTCGCTTGTGATACTTTTGACTACCATTCCATCCATTACGTTGGTGCGGCAACTTGCTACCAGCTTTGGCATAGGGCGTGGGTCAGCAGTTGAACCCGCGGCTACCTCTACCAGGCAGGTACGACATTTTCCTCCGCTGCCTTTCAATTTGCTGTAAAAGCACATTGCCGGCGGTGTTACATCCCCGCCGATTTGTCTTGCAGCCATCAGTACCGTCGTTCCCGGAGCAACTTCGATAGTAATGTTGTCTATTGTTACTTTAAAGTTTGCCGGAGCTTCTTTTTTTACTTCTTCAGCCATTTATTAGTTCATTTATATCTGTCTGATAATTCTTGTCTAAAATTAATCCGATTATTCTCTTCAATTTCAAAACAGGTAAAAAATTCTTGTCTGTTGATTGACTTATGATCTCTTTAAAAAGAGCCTTAAACCTTGTATCCTTTTTCCCTGCTACCTTTTTTGTAACTTCCTTTAACTCTGTTATAGAAGTTACATTAGTAATAAAATCATATATTTTAATATCCAGTTGGAATGTTACATTCCAAATCCAAGTTTCTATTACCGGAACCATTTGAATTATATAATGGTGCTTTTGCTTGTCTTTACATTGATATAGCTTAAAATATTCATTAACACCTTCAATATTTACTTGGTCAAAATTTTCTTTTATTTGTTTTAAATCTCTTCTGTCTTTATCAATAATCCCTACACAAAACTTGTCAGCAAATTTATCAGCCATTTTAGTTACAACTGTTCCATTTCCTTTTGTGTGATTAACACTTTCTTTTTCAAAATTTAAAAGAACATCAAAAAGATTGCTATCAATGTTACACTCAGGTATTACAGACTTAAGTGACAGCATCCTTTAAGTAATCTTCCAGATTAAAAAATAAATCTACACCATATTGATAGACTTCTGTTATTTCTTCATCAGATAATCTTCTGATTACGGTAGCTCCATCTTTCAAACCTATAGCATAAATACTTAAATCTTCTTTATCCATATCCTCCATAAAATCATTTAACACAAATGGACTGTGAGTAGCGATAAAGTATTGATTATTGTTTTCATCATATATAATATTAGAAGTCAATTTGGAAATATATGGCGGAAACATGTGAGCTTCAGGTTCTTCAAAAAGTAATATTGAATCTTTATTACTAATGCATGCTGCTAAATGAAATATCAGTTTTTGTAAAGTATCTGCAATCTGACTAAATGAGAATTCAAAAATGAAACCATGACCTAACTCTTTAAATAACCGTAGCTTTTTTGAACTTTTATCAAACAGTAATTTGAATCCATCAGGTTTTATAAGTTCTGAAAAAGCTTCTCTTATCTTAATATTATTTTGAATAACCTCAAACAAATTTTCACCAAAAGGCGAGTCTAAATGTATCGCAGATATTGTTTTGTCAAACGAACTTTCCAAAAACCTGTATTTAAATACCTTAATTTTATTTAGTTCCATATTTCTCTTATCAATTAATTCTTTTCTTGACATTTGGGGAGTTTTAATAAGAGAATCTCCTTTGTGAATATCAATGCCAAAAACACAACCCCAGTTAATTAACTTCTCATTTAATCTTTCCTGAAGCTCTATATGTAATTTTTCCTCGGATTGATATTGAAAAACTATTCGATTATTATAATTAAATTCTATGTAAGAAGTTTCTTCAACATTACCGTAATTGAAAAGGTCAGAGTAATTTTCAAAACGACATAGTTTTCTGATATTAGTAAAGAAATCATTATTAATGTAAGAAAGGCAACTCTTAAAGCTTCTATTATATTACTCTTTCCCACATTTGGATAACCAATAAAAACATTCACCTTCCGGCAATCATCAATAGTTTGATGCCGAATAGATTTAAAATTCTTTATTTCTATGTTCTTGATGTGGTTCATTGCAAAATTATACTGCTACTTCCCTCGCATCTGCGTAATGTGCCAGTCCGAAATTTCTTACCTGTGCTTCTTCTGCATTGGTCACGTGCCACTCAAACTCGTCTCTGAAATGCCGGATAGCCGCTGCCACTGGCCACGCTGCCGCATCACCTAACGGGCAAATTGTATTTCCCTCAATTTTTCTTTGTATATCCCACAGCAAATCTATATCACTCAATTTACCTTTTCCATATTCAAGATTATATAATACACGTTTCATCCACCCCGTACCCTCCCGGCAGGGACTGCATTGGCCGCAGCTTTCATGGTAATAAAACTGAGCCAAAGTTAGCGTATTACGAACAATGCACTGGTCTTCGTCTAAGACTATAAAACCGCCCGAACCCAACATGCTTCCGGTTGCAAATCCTCCGTCAGACAAACTTTCGTAATTCATTAATCTTGTTTCACCTTTTGCTGTTTTCAGAAGCAAATTAGCAGGTAATATAGGAACTGAGGAACCACCCGGTATACAGGCCTTAAGTTTTTTACCATTTGGAATACCACCGCAATATTCATCACTATAAATAAATTCCTCAACACTGATGGTCATATCTATTTCATACACGCCGGGTTTATTAATGTTACCGCAGGCGCTTATTAATTTAGTACCGGTTGATTTTCCTACACCAATTTTTGCATACTCCGTTCCGCCCATGTTTATTACAGGCACTACCGCGGCTAAAGTTTCTACGTTGTTTACTACCGTAGGACAATCCCACAAACCTTTGATAGCAGGAAAAGGAGGCTTTATTCTTGGATTACCTCTTTTACCCTCAAGGCTTTCAATTAAGGCTGTTTCTTCGCCGCAGATGTAAGCGCCGGCTCCGCGATGCATATAAATCTGGCAATCAAAACCACTGCCCAGGATATTTTTACCAAGCCATCCGTTTTGATTAGCTTCATCAATAGCCTGTTGTAAGATTTCAGTTATCCATGCATATTCACCTCTAATATAAATATACGTTCTATTGCTGCCTAATGCGTATGAAGATATAATCATCCCTTCAATTAACAAATGCGGCAAAAACTCCATCAAATACCTGTCTTTAAAAGTTCCAGGCTCGCTCTCGTCTGCATTACAAACCAGATAACGAGGCACACCTTCGGGCTTTGCCAAAAAACTCCACTTCATGCCACTGGGGAAGCCTGCGCCACCACGACCGCGCAGCCCGCTTTTTTTTACTTCTTCCACAACTTCTGCAGAAGACATTTTAAAGGCTTTCTCCACAGCAGCATAGCCTCCGCTTTTGCGGTATGCTTCGTAAAAACGAATGCCTTCAATGTTTGCTTTATCTAATAGTACTTTCATATCCCTAAATCTCTGAAAAAGCTTTTTTTATATTTAAATTAATCACCTAAGATTTTAATTTAAAACATCTTATAAAATAGTTTTAAAATTTACCCGTTTCCTCCTGCTGGACGTATTATTGCCATCAGCATACGCATCGGATACAGCTCACGGGTAAAGGGATTTAAAACTAATCCAAGGCTCTCGAGGGTAGTAGCACCCAACAGTGCGTCGTCTCCTTCTTCTCCGTATATAACAGGTGCAGCACTACCTTCACCATTCAATTCAAAATATGCATCTCCTACATGTCTCGATATTATAGTTCCGTCAGCTAAAGAAAAGTCTACTTTTCTATGTGGCTTAATCCCTAACTCATCTAAAAGTTTACCTGGCACCAAGCTAAATACAGCCCCGCTATCAACTAAAAAGCTTATTTCAACAGATTTCTCTGTTTCATAACTTTTTTTAACAATGAGCTTTTTACTTGTTAGTCCCATAACTTTTGCTTTTTCACCTTCTTATAAAGTAATGAGGGTTTTACATGCAACTGTTCTATAAAACCTATCAATATTTGTTTATTTATTAAATTACAAAAGAAAGATATTCAATTATTAATAGCTGAAAAAGTACGACATTCTTCAATAATCGCGTCAACTTTCCCAAGCGTTAAATGCTCCCGGTAGTTTTTGCCCAACTGCATCATCGGTGCATAACCGCATGCGCCCAAACACTCAACAGTTTTTAACGTAAACAAACCGTCCGGCGTAGTTTCGCCAACATTAATTCCTAATGCACTTTTTATATAATTTATAATATCATCACTTCCTCGTAGCATGCAGGGACCTGTCTGGCAAACTTCAAAAACAAACTTACCTACCGGTTTTAGGTTGTACATGCTGTAAAAAGTTGCTACTTCGTATACTTCTATAGGAGTAATATCTAACAGTTCTGCAACATAATCCATTACAGGCACATCTAACCACCCGCCAAATTCTTCTTGTGCAAGATGTAAAACAGGCAGCAGTGCACTTTTCTGTTTTCCTTCAGGATATCTTGCTATAATCTCACCAACTTTAGATAAACTTTTTTCTGAAAATATAATCATACTTAAAAAATTTCAATCAGCACCTTATGCATCCATCTCGCCTGCTATCAAGTTAAGCGAGCTCATACAAATAATTGCATCGCTGAGCATACTGCCTTTTATTAATTCTGTAAATGCCTGGTAATAAATGAAACACGGCCTGCGAAAATGTAAACGGTAAGGCGTTCGCCCTGCATCACTTATCAAATAAAAACCCAACTCACCATTTCCGCCTTCCACACTGTGATAAACTTCTCCGACTGGTATATCTGTTTCTCCCATTATTATCTTAAAATGATAAATAAGCGCTTCCATTTTAGTGTATACATCCTGCTTTTCCGGAAGATAATATTCCGGCACATCAGCGTGAAATACTTCTGCATCTTTGCCCTTAAATTCCTGCACCTTGCGATAAGCCTGTGTGATAAGATTAAGTGACTGCCACATCTCTTCATTGCGGACAAGGTAACGGTCATACGCATCACCCGTTTTACCTACCGGAACCTCAAACTCAAAATCTTCATAGCTGCTGTAAGGTGAATGAACTCTGACATCATAGTCAACACCGGCGGCCCGGAGGTTTGGACCGGTAAAACCATAATTTAAAGCTCTTTCGGCAGAAATACCGCCTACGCCCTGTGTACGCTCCATGAAAATACGGTTACGGGTAAACAGGTTTTCAAACTCTTTTAAAACTTTAGGATACTCATCCAGAAATTTCTCTAATTTTCTAAACGCAATATCATTAAAATTCCTTTCAAAACCTCCAATCCTTCCAAGGTTGGTTGTTAACCTGGCTCCGCATACTTCTTCCCAGATTTCATAAATTAGCTCACGGTATTGCATTACGTACAAAAAACCGGTAAAAGCTCCTGTATCTACTCCTATAACAGAATTGCAAATAAGATGGTCGGCTATGCGGGCCAGTTCCATAATGATAATTCGGAGATAATCAACACGTTTTGGCACCGTTATGCCTAAAAGTTTTTCGCAGGTCATGTGCCAACCCATATTATTTATCGGGCTGCTGCAATAATTCAGTCTGTCTGTAAGAGGTGTTATCTGGTACAGCGGGCGCCGCTCGGCAATTTTCTCAAATGCACGGTGTATGTATCCAACTGTTTGTTCTGCGTCTACAATTCTTTCCCCGTCCATCTCCAGAATATTTTGAAACACGCCATGCGTTGCAGGATGTACCGGCCCGAAATTTAGGGTTGTTGTTGTCTTTTCTATGCTTCCTGCCGGAAGTTGTTTATGATGTTCTGCAACAGTCATTTTTTATTTTTTTATTTAACCAGCTTTTGTAATTCTGCTCAGCATCGTTGTGTCACTCACTTGTACCGCAAATCATTATTCAACTATGCTAAGCCTATTCTGCAACTTCTTAACGACGAACGGATGCCTGCTCACTTTAACCTTCCCCTTGAAACAAAAGTTAGAAAATGTAATGTAAAGAGTAATAATCTTTACATTACATTTCCTTTAACTTTTACGTCATTTCCTTTAAAAATACTTCATTTTCTTCTTCATTAAAAATCGCCTGTAACGGTATTTCCAGGCCTTCTAAAACCTTGCATCTTATCGTTCCGTGCTGCACCTTTTCATTAAGCTCAAAAGTATTATTCTCAAGAAAATACTGCTCAATACATTGATTCTTATAATTTACAAGCCAATATTCTTTTACTCCGTTCAAAGCGTAGTCAACAAACTTTATTCCCCTGTCTCTTTTTTCTGTACTGTCACTTAACACTTCTACCACAAAGTCAGGAGCAGGATAAAACATGGTATCATCATTAAAAGTATCTGCTATTTCTTTTCTAAAAAAACATATATCAGGTTCGAAATCATTCCTGCGAAGCCTTACCAGTGACTTTTCACCTCTTACAACACCTGATTTATTTTTTCTTGCATACCTTTTAAAAATACTTCCTGTATTGAATATTACAACAGTATGCTTATCTCTGGCCGGTGAATGATAAATAACTTCACCATTAACGAATTCAGCTTTCTCATCATCGCGAACATTTTCATAAAAAGCATTGCGTTTTGACTCTTCATAAAGCAGGTATTGCTGCAGCTCATTTATATAGTCAGGCAACTTTGGTGAGTCAATTATATCTTTTAAAATATTGTCCATAAGCTATTGCAGCCACGTATTATCTTTATCAGCTTCACTAATTGTTTTCGGGCGGTTTGCCGCTCTTTCGTCACCGAAATCTTTGCTTCCGCCTCTGCCAAACATTTCGTCATCCTTATCAATCCTGCTCTGGTCCTCTACCGGGTATTCTTTGCGCAAAGGAAAATAATCCATTTCATCTACGTTTAAAATTCTTTTTAAATTAGGATGACCGATAAAATTTACACCATAAAAATCGTACGTCTCTCTTTCCATCCAGTTAGCGGCTTCAAAAAGACTTGTTGCAGTAAAGATATCAGGTTGGGCAACAGGAATATAAACTTTAAATCTTATTCTAACGTTCTCAACAAGATTGTGCATGTGGTACACCACAGCAAGCTCTTCACCACCTCTTTCAGGATAATGAACGGCACATAGATCAGTCAGAAAAGTAAACTGCATCTCTGGGTCATCATATAAATACTGCATTACTTTCAGGTTCTGATCTGCGGGAGCTGAAAAGGTAAGCATTCCGTAAGGCTCCTCAAAACCATTCAGCATATCGCCAAATTTCTCCTGTAAGCGTTGTTGTATCAGTTCGTTGGTTAAAAGCATTTATTTAATTAAAGCATTAATTAGTTTGAAAGTTTGATAATGCCAGGGTTGCCTGCTCATTTTCATTTCCCAAATTCACAGTTAAACATTATTTTCATTAAAATTAAAACGGGACTAATTTAAAAATTCAGTGAAGTAAAGAATTTGCTTCAGCCAACGTTTTATTCATTCTCACATTTCAAATCCTCCTAATTTCAAATTATTACTGTATTCCGTAGCTTTCCATCAATCCTTTGTAGGTTTCACCATTTCTGCGGCGCAGGCTTTCAGCGTGAACTAAATCCTGTATTCTCAGTACGCCATCAATTATGGCCTCGGGTCGCGGAGGGCAACCAGGCACATAAACATCTACAGGAATTACCTGGTCAATGCCTTGCAAAACACTGTAAGAGTCAAAAATACCGCCCGAGGTGGCACAAGCGCCAACAGCCATCACCCAACGGGGTTCTGCCATTTGCAGATAAACCTGTTTAAGTACTGGCGCCATTTTTTTAGCAATTGTTCCCATTACCATCAATAAGTCGCACTGGCGGGGTGAAAAGCCTAATCTCTCGCTGCCAAAACGCGACAAATCATAATGAGAACCCATTGTAGCCATAAATTCGATGCCGCAGCAACTGGTGGCAAATGGTAAAGGCCACATAGAGTTTTTTCGAGCCAATCCCACAATTTTTTCAAAAGAAGTGGCCATAAAACCCTCTCCCATATAACTTTGAGGAGTTTCTAATTCTTTTACATGTGTTTGAAATCTTACCGGACGCGCCATAATTTATTTTTATTTTATTCCTCTTCAACCAGCTCTGATACAGATAAAAATTTTTGTTATACTATTAAAAGCTGATACTGGTTTTTCAACGTCAAAAGTAATACAAGAGTGTCAAACTCATTTAAATTGATTTATATTGAATTTCTTAATTTATACCATTAATCAAACATCCCTTATCCATTTTTGTTTTAAAAAAGTAATTTACAATATATTAACAGGAAATAGTAAGAAATGTATATTAATGAGTTGGTTAGGAGATTGCAAATGATAATACAAGCGCACTACGTCGAGAAAAATGAATTATTGTTTTATGGACGGGATACAATAGCCTGAAGAAAGCCTGCCGGCAAAATGAGGGTATTTATTTTATTACAAAAGAAAAAAAGGAAACTTTGGCAGCAGGATAAAGAATTATCTTTTTGCAAAGATCTGCCATCTTTTGATGTGTTTTCAATTATTTTAATCTTCCCATTGCAAAGCGCCCTTCTTTATAATGTAATAAAAGCCTGCTAAAAAAAACCCTACAAACATTGCCACGCTTCCAAAGCCTGGCCACCCTAATTCTCTGAAATTGACTGCATAAGGATAAAAGAATATGACCTCTACATCAAATAATACAAACAATATGGCGACTAAAAAATATTTTACTGCCATGGGCTGACGTGCATTTCCTACAGCTTCTATTCCGCTTTCAAAATTTTGCAGCTTATCGTCTGTGTTTCTTTTTGGACCGATAAAATGAGTTGCTCCCATCATTACTGCCACAAAACCAATAGCAAACAAAAACTGGATTCCTATAGGAAAATAGTTAGCCGCAGAATTTGCTTCTGCAATCGCTGCATCTAAAATATACATATAAAAAATTTATCTGTAAAACAATAAAGTACCTGGTTTTAAACAAAAATACACACTTAGTGCGTATTTTAATAGTTTTAAAAACCTTACTAATTCAATTATTTGAAATCCAAAGGAATATTAAGCTTAACATTAAAATTCCTGCCCATATTAAACACCCCGCGCCTGCCGGTTACGTAATTAATATCAGTGTATTTAAGCCTGCTTAAATGGCTTTGATAAGCAATATTTGTTATATTATTAAAGGAAAGATACAAGCTGAAGAGTTTTCGGTTTTTAGCATTAAAATCACTTCCGGCGCCAGCATTAAACAAGGCATAACCGGCAGTGGGCGTTTCAGTATTGTACGCAGTAAAAACCCGGTTTTGCCTCGCTGTTGCATCCATCTCAGCTTTGAAATAAAGGTTTTTTAATACATTTCCTGCCTTTGCAAAATTTGCCCGCAGCTCACTTAGCAAATGGGCAGGAGGCATGGCGGGCAACCTGTTGCTGCCTTCAAAATAGCTGCTGAAAGTACCGGCGACAAAAGAAAAAGTATTCTCAAAATGCAACCAGTCGAGCGGATGCGGATGTATGTCGAAATTGGCTTCAAAACCAGCAAGGGTTGCGCCTGACTGGCTAAACTTAAAGGCTTGTAAATCTGCTCCGTTATTTTTGACCAGCGAATCTCCTCCGCCTGCTGCTTCAAGCCTGTTGTAATAAATATAGTTGCTGATATGATTGTAAAAGGTATTTATTCCAAAACTAACATGCCTGCTGACAACTTCCAATCCTGCATCAAACTGCAATGAATTTTCAGTTTTTAAATTATTGTCGCCATATTCATACCGGTAGGTTCCTTCATGAGCGCCGTTGCTGCTTAGCTCGGCTGCGCTGGGTGCACGGAAACCTTTTGCAATATTTGCTTTTAAGGTTACTCCTTCAGATGCTTCATAAGCTGCGCCTGCGCTGCCGCTTATATTTCCATAATGTTTGTTTACAGCTTTGAATTTGGAATAATCCAACTCCTGTAAACCTTTGATGTCCATTGTTCTGGTGTCACCTCTCAGGCCGCCGCTTACCGTTAATTTGTTAAAGCTTTTAATGGTATATACAAAAATACCTGCATCAAACAAATTGTATTCCGGTATTAATTTTTCCTCTGCAAGATTTCTGTTTTGCTGGTACATTCCATTTGCACCTATCGTTGTTTTCCAGCCTCGTTGCGCAGCAAACTGGTATTGCAAATTATAGTTTACCGTCTTCAGGTCAAAATATAAATCTGGAACTGAAGGCGCATCAGGATTACCCAATTCACGCCGCTGGTTTCGTTGAAACGCTACGGTAGCTGCCACGCGGTTTTTGCCCGCAGCAAAACTATTGTCGAGCGCAATTTTAAAATGCTCTACATGCTGGTATGGTGTTATAAAATCTTTGCTTTTCAGTTGTTCATCCGTTGCTATTGCTTCATAAGGCGTCTCTGCGAGATACAAAAATTTCCCCGTTGCCGAGTCCCTCGTACCTTCTGTCACGCCCAGTTTCTGGTTAAAGCTGCTGACAATTAAATGACTGTAGCCCCACGATTTGTTTATACCTATATACCCGCCCCAGTTTTTTTCATTAAACCGGCTGTTGAAAACACGACCATCATATTTGTTTTTGTAGTCTGCCGCAGATTTCAGGCTGCCATACGCATTCCAGTTAAAACCGTTTAACAGATTACCTGCGAGGTTTGCATTAAAACCATGCGTATTGTTGTTATCAGTATAAGTGGCTAATATATTTCCCTTAATAGTACCCGGGGTAACCGGTTGGTTAGTAATAAAATTAATAACACCGGCTATGCCATCACTGCCGTACATAAGCGAGGCAGGGCCTTTTAATACTTCGGCTCTTTGTACACTGTATTCGTCTATTTCAATGCCGTGCTCGTCGCCCCATTGCTGACCTTCCTGACGTATGCCATCGTTGATAGTAACTACACGGTTGTAACCCAAACCCCGAATAACAGGTTTTGAAATAGCAGGGCCGGTTGTTATGACAGACACGCCGCCTTTTCTTACCAATGCATTTATAAGATTTGTCGAAGCATTTTGAAGCAGCTCGGTTCTTTTTACCAATGAAACGGGTTGCGGAGAATTTCTTACCCGTGTAGCTGATGACACCCCGGTGACAGTTACCGCTTCCTGCTCTACAGCAGTTGTATTTAAAGTGAAGTTTTTGAAAGTATTTCCATTTAAAGTTACAGGTACTATTTGCGAAGCAAATCCCTGGTAAGTAACTTCTACAAGATAACTGCCCCGGTTAATCGGGGCGGTTTTATAGTTTCCCGCCGCATCTGCAATTGCTCCGGCTTTTACGTCATGTAAAAAAACAGATGCTCCGGGCAAAGGATTTCCTTTTTCGTCTGTAACCTTACCGGTTAAAGTTCCTCTGCCTATTGGCTGGCAAAAAGATGAAACAGGTATTATTACATGTAAAAGACAAAAAAGGATAATAAAGTTCTTCATGATTTTTTGTTACGTTGTTGCAAATATATCCGATTAAAGTAAATTTACAACAGTGTTGCAAAAATTACTTTTCACATAAGATTTGTGCAATATATTTTTTTAGAAAAATACACACCACTGGTTTTCTTTCTTTTTGCAAGAAAAAAAGAAGCAATGTTAGAAACGCTATAATTAGGTTTGCAATCGCCACCTGCCACCTAAAAGCTTACATGAAAAATTTTGAAGGAGCTATTAATAAAAGCGTTTACTCAAAAGTAAGGATTACACGACATCTTTCTGACACTCCTGTTCTTAAGTCTGATAATATTTTATTAAATAAACCCAATGTCATTAACGGCCTGGATCTTCTTGTTAATATTAATGATGCCGTTATTGCAGCTTGCTTTTTTGATCCGCAATATCGTGGCGTAATGGATAAGATGAAATACGGGAATGAAGGTGAAAGACAAAAAGAACGAGCCGCTTTACAGCAAATGAGTGAAGAAACAATAAAGCTCTTTATCAGGGAAATTGATCGTGTATTGGTACCAGGCGGCCATTTATTTTTATGGGTTGATAAATTTCATTTTTGTGAAGGCACAGCGCATTGGACTTCGGGTACTTCGCTTTCGGTTGTTGATTTAATAACGTGGGATAAAGGTAAAATTGGTATGGGCTACAGAACACGCAGAAAAAGTGAATATCTCTTAATCATTCAAAAACAACCTTTAAAAGCCAAAGGATACTGGACAAGACATGACATTGCCGACGTATGGGCTGAAAAAATAGCTGGCAAAAAGCATCCGCACCAAAAGCCTTTCATGCTTCAGAAAAATTTGATTGATGCCGTCTCTGCAGAAGGCGATTATATTTTAGATCCTTGCGCTGGCAGCTACACAATTTTGGATGTATGTAAAGAGATTTCAAGAAATTTTATTGGCGGGGATTTGAAAGCAATTATCTGAACCTGAGACAATGTCTGAACCTGGATGTAGACGGATTTTTGGGCTTATATGGAAATTGTGCTTTGTGACAAGCCGCGGCAATATTGTCTGACTCAGGATTTCTTTGCGATATCTCTGCGTTATCTGAGCTATTTGCGGGAAAAAATCATAACATGGAAAAAGCTCAATAGAATTAGTGCAGTTGAACGAAGCGTCGCAACAAAAGCTTCATCAATGATCAAATGCCGGTACCAAAAAAGTACATAACACTTTACCCGATCACAGGATGTCTTTCAAAAGTGCGGTTTTTGTCAAAATTATAGCGGTAAGTAACCATGCGCCTGCTTTGTGTGCCGCCGATAGATTTGTAAATACCAACCATTCTTGAGTTCCAGTCGGCTGCCCAGCCCATTTCTATGAGGTCGTAGCGGCCTTGTTTTCTGATGACTAAAGCGCCCGAATAAATTATAAAAGCGTCTATGCCAAGCGCCTGAAATTTAGGAATTATGCCAAACGCAACGCCGTTTATTTTACGGCTTGGTTTTGTCTTTTGCAGTATAAGCAACCATAGCTTTTGCAACAGGCCAAATTTGCCGTTGAAATATTTAAAGTATTGGTTAAGATCAGGAATGTTGATCCACATGGCAATCGGAGAGTCGTTGTAATAGGCAAACCAAAGGAGTTTTTCATCCATTATTGGTTTCATTTTATTAAATAATTTCAGAGCTGCTTCATAGCTTATTTCTTTGCCTTCGTTGTGCTGCGCCCAGGCAAGATTGTAAACAGTTGAAAAGTCCCGGGCATATTTTGCAACATTACTTTTGTCAATATGCCGGGCAGCGTAACCAGGTTTTGAGGCAAACGCAGCGTGCCGCTCCCGGTACTTATCGCCCAAGGTGCCGTAAGCCTGCAAAGTGTAATAATACTGGTTGTAATAGTTCTTAAATCCATAGGTTTCAAAGAGCTTTTCGTAATATCGGGGATTGAAAGAAATACCATACATAGGTTCTTCATCAAAACCTTCTACCATCAGGCCCCACCATTTGTCTCTTTCACCAAAGTTTACCGGGCCATCCATTGCTTCCATTTTATTTTGCTGCAACCAATCTTTTGCCGTATTAAATAAGAGGTTGGCAGCCTGCTGGTCATCAATACAATCAAAAAAACCGCAGCAACCCACAGCATACGTATCGCCTTTATTGATGTATTTGGTACTGACAAAAGCAGCAATTCTTCCTATAAAATTTTCATTCTCATCTTTTAAAATCCATCTTTTTGCAGTGCCGTATTTAAAAGCTTTATTCTTTTTCGGGTCAAAAACATCGTTTGTTTCATTGTCAAGAGGACGGATATATTTTGGGTTATCCTTATTTAATAACACATTAATTTTTATAAAATTTCCCGCGGTTACTTTATCACTTACCTCTGTAATTTGCATATATTGAGACCTTTTTGCTTATCTTTAAAATGATGGCAGGTTCTTATTTTAGAACGATTACCATTATTTACAATCAAAATGTTGTAAGTAATAGAAATTTAGCTTAATAATAAAATAAGAAATGGAAACGCGGCTGTAATTAAGCAATTCTATATAAAAATGTTTTTACCGGTTGAAATATTTTTTACTGGAAAATCCAATTTTTTAATGGTGTAATTATTGATAAATCTTTACTTATAACAATTAAAATATGGAAAAAGAAGGATTTTTCGCAGAAGTAAAAGAGATGGCAGAAGAATACGTTGAAGACCGCCTGCTGCTGCTGAAATTACAAACGACGCAAAAAGCAGCAGAAGCTTCTTCTTTTATTTTTATAGCTTTAGCCGTCAGTTTTATCAGCCTTGTTTTATTTATGATTATAAGTTTTGTTGCAGGGTATTATTTATCACAGGCTGTAGACAGCTATCCGGGAGGCTTTGCCATTCTTGCCGGTATTTATATTTTACTTATTTTTATTTTGCTGTATTTCAATAAAAAATTTATAGCAAAAAAAATTGCTGATATGGTTGTAAAATTTTCATTAGAAAACAAAGAAACTTTTAAAAATGAAATATAAAACCACTTACAACTTATCTCATATCACTTCTGTAGAAACACTGAAGCGCGAACAAATGGTTGTAAAAGCAAGAATAAAAGATCGCGAAAATGAGCTGCGCGTAAAAATGTATGAAATACCTGCTGAGCTTGCTGCTGCCGGCGCCAACTCTTTTATACCAAAAATATTACGCGGTAAAATCACCAATGCCGCTTTGAACGGTGGTAAAAGATTAATCAATAATTTTTTTGTGCCAGGCGAAACAAAACAGCAAAATCTTCTTACGCATACAATAAAAAACTCAAGTGGTGTTCTTTCTTTATTAAAAAAAGGAATTGGTTTATTTAAGGGAAAAAAGTAAGTTTTCTTCTGTTTGTGTTATAAATATTCTTCTTTCTGATGTTATGAATAATTGCAGGAATAAATTCTGCTTATCTATATTGTACCTTCGCCTCTATGTCAAAATTTGCTCATGATACAATTGTTCCGTTTAAAGACAGCGAACTAAGTAAAAAGCAGCAGGTCGCTGTAATGTTTGATAAAATTGCTTTCCGCTACGATTTTTTAAACCGTTTTTTATCTGCAGGCATTGATGTGAGCTGGAGAAAAAAAGCTATTAAACAATTAAAAGCTTTACAACCGAAACATATTTTAGACGTAGCAACCGGCACAGGTGATGCAGCTATTCTGGCAGAAAAAATGTTACATCCGGTTAAAATTACGGGTATCGATATTTCGGAAGGCATGCTTGATATCGGCAGAAAGAAAGTACAAAAATCAGGTTTACAAAGTAAAATAGAGCTTCTGCAGGGCGACAGTGAAACAATGAGTTTCAATGATAATTCTTTTGATGCAATCACTGTGGCTTTTGGTGTAAGAAATTTTCAGAATCTTGAAAAAGGCCTGACCGAAATGCTTCGTGTATTAAAACCGGGCGGCAAACTGGTAGTGCTTGAATTTTCGAGACCGAAGCAATTTCTTTTTAAGACAATTTATAATTTGTATATGAAAACGATTGCGCCTGGTTTTGGTAAACTGATTGCAAAAAACAAAGACGCCTACCAATACCTGAATGATTCTGTACAAAGATTTCCTGAAGGAACAGACTTTATTGAGATATTAAATAAAACAGGCTATAAATTGACTAATTACAAAACTTTGACTTTAGGTATCTGCTCGGTTTATTGGGGAAGTAAATAAGTATGCATTACTGCAAAATTTTTATTTTAGTAAAAGGTTAGCAATTAAAAGGTCACTTTTACATTCACTTTTAATTCTTTTACAAATCTTTCTTTACGATAAAACAATTAAAAACAAAATTATAAGCAGAATTGTACCCTACGATAACAGGAAGAATCATAAAATAGTTACATGACAGATCAAAAGGGAATTTCTGGCTTCATAATTTTTTCGCAGAAATTAATTATACTTTCTTTAGCAGGTTGTATTTTTTCGCTGGCGGCAATTGGCCAGGAGAAAGAAGAAAACAGGCCAAACCACGACAACTGGCCTTATTATTTTGGCATGTCGGTGAGTTATAATTCATCAACATTGCATTCTTCAAAACACCCGCTTTTTTTACAAAACGACAGTGTGCTGGCAGTAGAGCCGGGAAGCAGCGGAGGAATCGCGTTAGGACTTGTCGGAACGTTGCGCTTGTCTTCGAGATTTGCCTTGAGGGTAAATCCTCAATTGATCATCGGTGGAGCAAAATATTTTACCTACAGCTTAAAATATCCGGGTTTGGATGAAAAGTCTATTGAGAAGAAAACGCTTCCATCTAATATTGTCAGTTTTCCCTTCCAGATAAAATTTAACAGCGACCGTATCAGGAATTTTCGCACTTATATGCTTGGCGGCATAAAGTACGACATGGACCTTGCCAGTAATTCGCAGGCACGAAATGCGGAAGACCTCGTAAAACTTAAAAAAAATGATTTTGGTATTGAAGCAGGAATTGGTTTTAATTTTTTCTTCCGCTTTGTCACTTTTTCTCCGGAATTAAAGATAAGTAACGGATTGACAAACATTCATAGCCGGGATGCGAACCTGAAATTCAGTAATGTTTTAGATAAATTAAATTCGAGAATGGTAGTTTTTTCGATTATTTTAGAAGATTAATTATAAGGTATTGCTTACTTCTGTTTTTTGTTTTTCTTCTTTAATAATTGTAAGAAACTTATGAAAAATAAGTTTAATCGCTAAATAAAAAAAGGCCTCAAAAGAAGCCTTTGTATTATTTATTAATATAGTTTTTATGCTGCTTGTTTCTGCTTCTGCTTTTGACGTTTTAACTGGTTAACTACAGACATAAAAGCGCTGTCAAAAGACTCTTCAAATGACTTGGACGATGCTTTTACAAAAAAATCATGCTTGGGAACATGAACACGAAGCTCTACAATCTTGTCTTTTAACGCATGTACGATATTGTCTAATTTTAAGAAAACGTCCACTTTCGTTATTTTATCGTGAAAAGTATTTAATTTTTCTACTTTTCTTCTTACCAATTCAATGAGTTTTTCATCTCCTGCAAAATGCACAGTTTGAATTTTTACTTCCATAACATTCGTGTTTTAAATGAATAAATAATGAACAAAGAACTAAGTGTACATTTAAGACATAGGCAGCAATGTTTAATTCAACCGACATGAAGTTATACTAATGATAAGTAAATAACAATTTTCATTCTTATTTTTTTTAAATATCTTATAGATTTTTTTTACGCTCATCTTTATAAGTGAACGCATGTAGGACAGTATTATTATAAATGAGCCGGGCACACCATTTAAACTCGTGTTTCTTTGCAGCAGCGACTTTTTATAGTGTATTTTTAGGAGGCAATGCAAAAGCTATTGCTTCATGTTCGAAGTGACCCTTGTGAGAACCGTCACAAAAAGGTTTGTTTTTAGAAAGACCGCAACGGCAAACAGACACTCTGTCTCTTCCGCCGAGATTATACATATTTCCGTTTTTATCCACCATTTCAAAATCACCTTCAATTATTAATGAGCCGTTGTTGTTTACTGTAACTTTTGTTGCCGCCATTTTTATTTTTATAATTTATTTACCGAAAGTATACAATTAAAAAGAAATCTTTTTTTTTAAATTTTAAAAATTATCCATTAATTTAAAATCCAGCTTTTGGAGTAAATACAGCATTAATTCTCCCTTCTGATACTTAACCTGGCCATTTTAAAAAATACTTTCAAAGGTTGTGTTACCCCTTTTATGGGTTAGTGAGTTGTCAGTTTTACTTCGTTAAAATCTGCGTCCTTTTTATTAACAAGCAAAGGGCTCATTACGCGCAGCTTTAATACTGTATTCCTTACCTGCTCAATTGTATAGTCTATTTCTTCTTCTGCAGTAAATCTGCCCAAACCAAATCGCAAAGAGCTGTAGGCCAGATTATTTTCAACGCCAAGCGCTTTTAAAACGTAGCTTGGCTCAAGAGAAGCAGAAGTGCAAGCCGAACCAGAACTTACTGCTATATTTTTATTAATGCCTAATAGCAAACCTTCACTATCAACATTTTTAAAAGAAATGTTGGTAATGTGAGGAAGACGATGTTCGCGGCTTCCGTTTACGTAAGCTTCTTCAATCTGCAGTAATCCGTTCTCAAGCTTGTCTCTTAATCTGCTGAGTCGTTTTGCATCATTATCCATCTCAAGACGGGCAAGATCTGCCGCTTTGCCAAAACCAACAATGCCGGGCACATTTAAGGTACCGCTGCGCATTCCTCTTTCGTGGCCGCCGCCATCCATCTGGGCTGTCACTTTTACACGTGGGTTTTTGCGGCGCACATATAGTGCGCCGACACCTTTTGGCCCGTACATTTTATGAGCGGTAAAAGCCATAAGATCAATGCCGTCTTTCTGTACGTCTACAGGAATTTTTCCCACAGCCTGAACGGCGTCGGTAAAGAACAAAATTCCATGTTTTTTGGCTATAGCGCTTATTTCACTGATAGGCTGAATTACGCCTATCTCGTTATTAGCATACATAATTGCTATTAATACAGTCGTTGGTTTAATAGCTGCCTGCAGCGCTGACAAATCAATTAAACCATCCGGCTTTACCGGCAAATAAGTTACCTCGCCGCCTGATTTTTCTACATGTTTACAAGTATCCAAAACAGCTTTATGCTCTGTGGCTGCAGTAATTATATGATTGCCTTTTACTGCATACATTTCATACACACCTTTTATGGCAAGATTAGCTGCTTCTGTAGCTCCGCTGGTAAAAATGATCTCCTGTGCATCTGCCCCGATTAGTTTTGCGGCCTGCTCACGTGCGCAGTCAACCGCTTCTTCTGCAATCCATCCGTAGGAATGGCTGCGACTTGCTGCATTTCCAAAATTTTGAGTAAAATATGGAATCATAGCCTCTACAACTGCCGGGTCGCAGGGCGTAGTAGCATTGTTGTCTAAATAAACAGGTAGCTTCAACATATTCGTCCGTTTTCGTCTGTTCTGATTATTGTACAAAGTAACATAATACCAGCTATACATTTGTGCAGAAAAAACTTTACGTGTTTTTATAGAATTAGTTAAAAATCGGTTCTATGACGGATAGTATGGGTTATTATAATTAAGCTGCAATTGCCACGACCTTCAGGTCGTGGATAAAGAATAATAAAGGAGAGGCTTTAGCCAAAAAATAAAAACAACAAACTGTACACTAAAAGAAAACTTTTGCTAAAGAATATTAATAATTTTTGAATGCACATTGTTTTGAAAGAATTTTGGCTAAAGCCAATGCCTTAGTTTTTATACAACCACGACCTTCAGGTCGTGGCAATTTTAGCCATACAAATCGTCATAGAACCTAAAAATCATTTTACTGTATAATTTTTATTATGAATAAAGTTGAACATATCGGAATAGCGGTTAAAAGCTTATCAGTTTCTATTCCTCTTTTTACCAAAATGCTGCATACGGATTGCTATAAAACAGAAGAAGTAGAAAGTGAAAAAGTAAGAACGGCTTTTTTTAAAAACGGGGAAACGAAAATAGAACTGATCGAAAGCCTGGAGCCTGACGGAGTTATTGCAAAGTTTATAGAAAAAAAAGGAGAAGGCATGCACCATATAGCTTTTGAGGTTGAAAATATTGACAAAGAAATGGATCGCCTGCAGAAGGAAGGTTTTACTTTAATTAACGAAAAGGCAAAAAAAGGAGCAGATAATAAGCTTGTCTGCTTTGTACATCCAAAAGATGCAAACAGTGTTTTAATAGAGCTTTGCCAGGAAATTACATGAAAAATATCTTTTTATGAATATTTTTCACAGCATTTGCATTCTTCTTCAACTACTTTTTGCCCTTATTTTACTGAATTTACATTATTGCAAGTTGAATAATAAACAGGAAAAGCTTATTATCAGTTAACGCTGCTTATCTATCTATAAAAGAATTGAAATATACTTTTTATGTTTCTGATTTCGTTTTAAAATTCATAGCAGGAGTGCTTAAAAAAAGAGTAATTATCATACTCCGCATTCCATTTCTCATTCTTCTTTAATACTTTAAAAAAATCAGATCCATGCAGGGTAAGGTGAAGAAAAAAAGGTTGTTTTATATCCTTTCAGGCGCAATTGGTTGCTTTGTAATTTTAATGCTTTTTTATATTACTAAACGGTCTGCAAATTCTAAAAATAAAAAGGATGAGCTGTATGAGCAGGTATCTGAGCCGGTGCTTGGCGTATATGACCGGCATGAAAAAATGACCAGTGAAAAAGCCGCTATAAAGCATTTTCTTCTTACATGGAATAATTCTCTGGAAAGTTCAGAAACGCAAAGCCAATTATCAAACATTTTAAAAGAAAAAAAAGATATTCTCTTAACGATAGAAATGTGGTCTGGAAAAGAGGAAGCGGCTTCACCGCATGGAGTTTTGCAGGGAATGATAAACGGCGATTATGACAAAAAGATTGAGAAAACCTGCGCCGCCTTGTCTGCAAGTCAAAATATTGTTTATCTGCGCTGGAATCCGGAAATGGAGGTGCCGGTAAACAAATATCCGTGGCAGCAGCAATCATCTTATTTATATGTGAGTGCCTTCAGGCATTTTGCCCAGTTATGCAAAAAACATTTGCCGAAAGCAAAAATCGTCTGGGGACCTCTTGGCTATGCAGGAACCTTAGAATATTGGCCTGGCGCAGACGTAACTGACTTTGCAAGCATTACACTAAATAATCTGCCAGGTGATGTTTATGCAAAATATCCTGCGGAAAGGTCAATCCCTATTCAGGTTAAGCGTAAGCTTCACCGTTTAAGATTTATTGACAAACCTGTATTTCTTATTGGTTCTGAACAGGTAAAAAAAGATGCTTTTAAAAATGAGTGGCTGCAGGCAGCAATAAACGATATTCAAAAAGATACAGCAGTTATCTACTCGCAAAAGAATTTTGTAATACCGGTTGATACAAACAACCCGTTAAGCCCGAAGATAGAAATCGGTGTATTTGATCCTCAACAAAAGCTTGCAAGGGAAAAATCAGTTTCAGCGGAACACCTGTTTGCAGATTTTACGACTGTCAAAAATGGCGTTTTTAAGAAAGATTTTGATGCTGTTTTATCCCGAAACCATAATGTAATTGTTAGCATGGAACCCTGGAAGGATACAAATCTTGAAAGAGATTCAAATGTTTTAATCAACACAATCAATGGTAAGTATGATAAGGAAATCAGGGAACTATATAAAATAATATCGAATACCAAACAATTTGTATACCTGAGATGGGCGCATGAAATGGAGATACCAATCGTTCGTTACCCGTGGCAAAGCCAGGATCCGGTTGCTTATATAAAAGCATATCGTTACTTTATGAATTTCAATAAAAACAATGGAAAAAATATATGCAAGGTTTGGGGGCCTGCAGGCGATCGCGGCTCTTTGGACTGGTGGCCTGGCAACGATGTCGTTGATTACATCAGCATTGCTATATACGGTTTGCCTGATAAAGATATTACTGATCCTGCCAAACAGGAATCTTTCAGCACCATTTTTAAAAGAAAATACAACCGGATGCGATTTGTAAACAAACCAATATTTATTACAGAATTTGGCGTTAAAGGCCCTCAATCTTTTAAACAAAAGTGGTTGGATGATGCTGCAAAAACAATTAGTGAAAACCCACAGATTATCGGTGTTAACTATTTCAACTTTTCTGACTCACCCAAAGCATGGGGCAAAATAGAACCGCCGGACTGGAGCATTACTAAAGAAACGTTTTTGCATTTTACCAAAAAGTTAGAACGCGCTGAATAATATATAATCATGCTGATAAAACTAAAAGCTGAACAGTGAGGAACAGGTAAATTTTAAAATTACTCTAAAGGAATATTCAACGCAGACTGAGTGGCAGTGACAACGTTATTTTTGACAACAGTAAGATTTAATTGGTAAAGTGATGGATCTTCAGGAACCTTTAAAGTAATTTTTTCTCCTGCACCTAATTCTTTCATTGAAACAGCATTACCGAAAGTATCGGTTTTAACCAGTTGCCATTCAAATGTAAGACCTCCGCGTACTGAGTCTGCAAGGTTCCATCGGTCATTTTGCTCGACGAGCGCATGATAGGTTAAACTAATATCAGGAAGAGTTGTAGCAGCCGGAAGAAGAATTTTAATCTTTGGTAAGTTTTCAGAAGAAGACAGGCCAGTCCAATGTTGCCTGATCTGGTACATTGAAGACTTATCGCGCCCCTTGCTATCTTTTAAGCCATCAAATGTCACAATATTTTTACTGTTCTGATCCTGCCAGTCAGCCATAAAGGCGCCGGAATCATTTGATGGAAGATTTAAATAAACTGCCGCATCCGCTTTACTGAAAAAATAAGGTACTTTTAACCTGCTGATATTTTCTATGCCTGTTGATTTTTTATTCAGCACTAACCCGTACGAATCAATCTCAGGAATACGCCTATGCAGCAAATTTGTAATTGATGCTAAATTGTCTCCAACCTCTACATCAACCGTTACCGGTCTTGCCGGGTCGGTCTTTTTTATTTTACAAACCAAATCCCTTAACCATGATATATATGCTTCCTGGTGATAAAGCAATTCCGGCTTGTAGTAGTAATAATAAAGCTTCTCTAACACCGCATTACCAATATTCCAGCCCGCTATTCTTTTAAATTCCTTTAAATCGTCTACTGTCTTTATTGCACTTTTGGTAATATCTTCAAGCTCTTTTTTATCTGTGATAAAATTTACATTATCAGGCAGCTGGTATTCGTAATATATTTTCATATCCAGCTTATCAGCAACATCGAGCATTTTACGCACATAGTGCGGCGCTCCATTTATTTTTACAGCATTAATGCCGGTTTTTTTCATTTCTCCAAAATCTTTCAGTATTTCTTTATTAGCAAAAGGATGGTTGTCTTCGTACCAATTTTGCCCTTTAGTGTAATTAACACCTTTTGTTGCTGTAAGTATCTGAGCAGTATTTGAAACCGGCGATACTAATTTATTTATGAGAGAAACGTGATTGCTCAAGACGGCAATTTTATCAATAGAAGCCTTACTGTTATTTTTGTTTAATAATGCAAACACCGCAGCAGGACTTTGAATCCGCCAATCCAGCTTTTGACCATTTATCCCTGCCGGCAAATTTTGATCTACCCCGGAATTAAAAAAAACAGTTGCTTTAATCTCAGGAAATTTTTGTTTAAAAGAATGAAATGCACCTTTAAACCATTCATCTTGTTTTCCTTCAGATGTAAGCGATCCCATTTCTGCCAGCATTACAGGCAAACCTGAGTTAAAAACAGGATTTATATGAAAAGGATAATACAGCTCCTGCATTGAAAACCATTTTTTTGCAGTGTCTGCAGAACCATAATTCAAATTGGTAACGCCTATCCAGTCTACATAATCTTTACCGGGAAAATAAGCATTAACTGCTTCTGGTTTCCAGGGGTTCCAAACCCAGATGGCATTATCAGCACCGTTATGTATAAAAAAATCATGCACGTATTGCCAGGCATTTTTAAATTCTTCAGGCGTGTTGCCGCCTTTTGGTGACCACGGATAAAAAGGATTATCTGCCTCGTGAGCAAAGCGTATAAAAACCGGCCTGTTCAGTTTTTTTACTTCCGCAGCAAATTGCCCCAGGTAGTTATCAAACGTTCCGCTTGTTATATAAGAAAATACTTTTTCTTCTTTGTCCGGCTCAGTTAGTTTTGCCGACTTTACAAAAAGGCTCTCCCAGGGTTCCCAGCTTATCATTGGCACCGAACCATTCTGATATACCGAATCTAAAAGCCTGGCAGGCAAATGACATTGAGCAGCATCCCCCCAGGGAATGTAAAAAGAAACAATATCGAAATGTGTATTATAGCTTTTTTCATAATCTTTAACCAGTCTGAGAGAAGTTAACCCGCCTGGTTGTAAGGGAGAAAATATACCAGAAAGAAAATAATCTTTTTTGTTCATTTTCCTGATTTGATCGGGGGTTTGAAACAAAGCAGTGCCACAATAAAAAGTAAGGCATACTATTACAACAGTAAGCAGTAAAGCTATGCTTCTTCCGCCGGTATACACCCAGTTTCTCATTCTCCAATATCTTTTTTTTACTTCCATTGTATAGTGTATCGAAGCAGTTATCAAACCAAGATGTTCTTTATGTTTTCGAAACTCATTTTGCCTGCTTGCCGCTATATTAAATACCATAATTATACAATTTACTCCGGCTAACCCGGCCATAAAAAAAGTATAAGGGCTTGTATCAATGTATAAACCAACTGCTATAGCTATCAGAGATATACCTAAAACAATGAGGTTAGGAACATTTAAAGGCCAGTTGTTGGCTTCGTTTCCATCTTTGGGCGTAGGATTATACGGTACCGGTTTTCTGATAAGGGTAAAAAAGAACCCGAGAATAAGAATCCACCACGTTCCTATCATCAGCAGGCCGCCAATCATGTGAAGCCCTTTTTCATCATCGCCCATTACCCATCGCTGTACATAATGCCTTAAAATAAGGATGGAGGCAATCATTGGAAAACCAATTAAGCCAAATGTGAGTAAATTTATTTTTATAGGGCTTACGTTTAATAAAAGCGCCGTAACGGGAATTAGAAAATTGAGCAGAAAAATAATACCTGATAAATAATGCATCGGAATAATTCCATAGTGTAATTTTTGCTGCCACGTAAATTTTTTAAAAAGCTTTGGGTAAGAAGTTACCAGCAATTCAAAAACGCCGCGTGACCATTTTAACTGCTGTTTGAAATAAGCGGACAAAGTAGAAGGCACGAGGCCGCGGGCAAGCACCACAGGTACATATACCGATTTCCATCCTTTTGCATGCAGTTGCATAGCCGTGTGCATATCTTCTGCCAGCCCGGCAGCATGTCCGCCGATAGAGTCAAGCGCAGTGCGGCGAAAGGTACAGTTAGCGCCAATAGCCAGCACCGTTCCATACTTATTCATCGTCATCATCATCGGTCCATAAAAATGAAAGGTTTGCTGCGCTGCACCTCTGGCTATCAATCCTTCATTGTAATTTTTGTATGCCTGTACAATCTGCACAAAACCTATTTCCGGATTATTAAAATGAGAAACTACCGGATCGAGAAAATTGGGAAAAGGAACGTGGTCAGGATCCAAAACTACGCAGAGTTCTCCTGTGGCGTGTTGTAAAGCATTATTAATATTTCCGGCTTTTGCATTTATTTTATTCGTACGCGTTACATGATTTACTCCAAGCGTTTTACATACTTCTTTTAAGTAGGGATCATCAGCCTCATCGCAGAGATACGCCTGGTGCGGATACGTTATTTTCTGAATGGCTTCTAAGGTTTCTGCAATCATTTCATACGGTTCACCTGCACAAAAAGTTGTTAAGATATCAACCGTATAGGTTTTTGTATGCGGAGGAGTTTCAGGAACCGTTATATATAAATAATGTATCCACTCATGTACAATTTTAAGACAGGTAAAAACAAAGGTTACAATCAGCATCCAGTAAAGCGGAGCATAACCAATAACTGACTGGTCAAATAAAGCATATAGAAAAAAAGCCATACAGATTAAGCCTGTCACTATCATAACCCGTATAGTGAGCAGCTCTTTTGGTGATGGCGCCTTTACTATTTCTGTTGTTTTCATCATTTTACGACATAAAAGGGTGTATTACAAGTTGCAAAATTTCCTGACTTATCAAAAATGGTTCCATACAAGCGATACGGGCCTTCCTGCAGAGGTGTCAAAAACGTTGCTTTATAATTATTACGGTTAATAAATAAACTGTCTATGGGGGTAAGTTTTTTTAGATTCTTGAGATTATCTTTTTTATACCAGTCTTCATGATACAGCTCCCACTTTATGTTTGATATACTGCTGTCTTGTTTAAGCATAAAGATTTCGGCGTTAGCCGCTTCGCCCGGTTTATAAATTATATTATCACGAGCGCCTTTATTGTCAATAAGCATATATTTTATTTGGGGAGCGCTATATTCAGGCCACTTTCCTGTCCAGATATGTTGCATCACTCCTACTGTCTCAGACGAAGAACCGTTTTCATAAAACAAGCTGTACCATGTGTGGGTGTATTCCTGTTTCTGACCCCAATAAAATACAAAAGAACCTAACAATCTTGGATCCTCAGCCGGAATATCTTGTTGATATGCCTGCAGGTACTGCTCAGCTTTTTTATTGCTGGTGCTTTCGATATACGCGTCCCAGCTTGTTTTATTAAGATTAGGATACCACGGGCCGTTTATTCCCCATTCCAATATCACATACGGCGCTTTCCAAAACCAGGAACAAGCATCCAGGCTTTTTCGTAAACTATGAAGATTGCCGAACGCATTAATAGAAATGATATCTATTTTTGTTCTTAAGCTAATATTCAAAATACTATTGCGCGGAAGGTCTATAACAGTAGTAGTAACAGGATGATCAGGATCAATCTCGTGCACCATATCTACCAACTGATTAAACGATCTGTAAAAATTAATGGATCTGAATTTCAGCCCAAACTCCAGCTCGTTCCCCATACACCACATTAAAACTGCCGGATGATTTTTATATTTTTCTATAATACTTTTACATGCTTTAAACTGTGCTTCTGTTTTTGCTGCATCAGCATAGAAATAATTCAGTAATTTGTTATCTATTATTGGCAGGCCTACTACTACTGTCAAATGGTTCGCTTCTGCTTCATTTAAAATTGATCCAAGATTAGCTGTGTCGTATGTTCTTATAGTATTACCGCCTGTTTCATTTAATTTTTTCAGGTAAGTAAAACCCGAAGCGCCTTTTATAACATAAGGACGGCCATTTCTTATTAATGTATATTTTCCGTTCTTATTTTCAATAAAAACTTTAGCATTCTTATTACCCTGTTTCTGGTTTGCACATTGCGAAAAAAAGAAAAGAATAAAAAAAGATACTATAAAGATTAAACCGTTAAGTTTAAAAAAAACTACTTTATTCATTATTATCCGGAAATGATTTTTGAAGCATAAGCAGAGTAATGAATAAGTAGAATTTAAAAAAAAACAAGATTGAAATTTTAAAAATTTACTTATTATTACAGTTATACTAACGTTACAGCACTTATATTATTATACTTTTCTTTATCTTGGAAAGTATAGTAAAAGCCATCAGGAAGGTATTGGGAATTAGAATCACTTATTATAATTAACTTATAAGTTATAATATATGAAGCGTTTTTTGTTTTGAGATTTAAACAGAAAAAGTGATAACTCAAAAAAAATTATTTAAAGGGAGACTGGTGATATACAATGAAAATAAATTTTATCCCTGGGTTTCCTCTTTTTTAAACTTTAGAACAAAAAAATGTTTTACGTAACTTTTTAGGATAATTATTAAATATTTATTTGAGATATTTCTTTTTTTATAACAGACAACCGACATTAAAATACTATTTGTATAAACTTCACATTTATTTTTTCACATAAACTTTCACGTTTTTTAAATCTGCAATATTTTTTTATTATGAATGACATTCAATTAGGATGGGCCGGATTGGGAAATATGGGAACACCGATAGTAAAGAATCTCCTTAAAGCAGGTTTTAATGTTGCCGTATACAACCGGACAAAAGAAAAAGAGATTGAACTGATTGAGGCAGGCGCAACATCAGCCGAAAACCCAAGTCAACTGATAGAAAAATGCGATGTCGTATTTACCATGGTATCAGACGATGAAGCCGTGAAACAAATTTACGCAGGAGAGAATGGATTGCTGACTAACCAACATGCCGGAAAACTGGCCATAGATATGAGCACAGTATCACCTGCAGCTTCAAGGTACCTTGCAGAAGCCTGCTACGATAAAGGAATGGAATTTTTGGATGCGCCGGTATCAGGAAGTGTAAAGCCGGCACAAGACGGAACGCTGATAATTATGGCTGGCGGAGCAGAACAAGCCTTTAACAGGGCTAAGCCTTTTTTTGATAAAATTGGCAAATTGTCCCTTTATTTAGGCGTTAACGGCGCAGGCAGTTCTGCTAAACTTGCTATCAACTATTTACTTGGATTGAATTTGCAAGGCCTCGCCGAAACAGTTTTGTTTGCAAAAAATAATGGCATTAAGACGGAAGATATGCTCACCATTATAAATGAAGGAGCGCTCGGTAATGGCATTTCCAAACTAAAATCAACCAATATCATAAATAATGATTTTCATGCTGCTTTTGCCTTAAAACTTATAGCAAAAGACCTGAGACTTGCGGACCAACAAGGTTTGAATACGCCTCTTTTCGCACCTCTTTTAAATAGCTACACACAAGCTTTACAAAAAGGGCTGGGCGAAGAAGATGCCATAGCTATTTACAAATATCTGCAGAATAATACATGAAGTAATTCTATGAATCATTACACTATTTAAAGGTACCTTTTACGGCGGTTAATTACAACAAGTAATCTTATTTCTTTTAAGAAAATTGGTTTATTTTTAAAAATTAATTATAAACGCTTTTGCTCAGATAACTGGTTTCACAACTTGCCGATATATTATTTCACAACATGTGCTTTACCTCTTATAAGAATTTTATATTTATCGTTTGTATTGTCCATATACTTTCTTGCAAACAAGGTGATCATAACGCAGGCAAACCTACCAGGCCTGATTCCTTAGCGATACGAAAATCAGTTTTATCCGCTCCTGTCTTATCGCCTGCTGAGTCAATAAAAAAAATGAAGCTTGAAGAAAGCTTTGCAATAAAGCTGGTAGCCTCAGAGCCTTTGGTAGAAGCGCCGGTTGCATTAACCTTTGATGAAAAAGGGCGAATTTGGGCGGATGAAATGGTAAATTACATGCCTGATACAGTTGGCACCGGTGAAGATAAGCCGACGGGTAAAATCGTCATTCTCGAAGACAAAAACAAAGACGGTATAATGGATGACAGGAAAGTTTTTATGGACGGACTGGTATTGCCCCGCGCCTTATGCCTTATTGAAAATGGATTGCTTATAGCAGAACCTCCCAATCTCTGGTATGTAGAAATAAATGATGATAAGGCGGGCAGAAAAATAATGGTTGATAGCCAATATGCAGCAGGAGGCAATGCGGAGCACCAGGCAAACGGATTGATGCGTGCTTTAGATAACTGGATATACAGTGCAAATTCAGATAAAAGATACAGAAAGAAAGGTAATAAATGGCTTATAGAGCGGACGCATGAAAGAGGCCAGTGGGGAATATCGCAGGATAATTACGGACGGCTGTTTTACAATAATAATTCACAGAATTTATTGGGTGATTATTTTTCTCCGGGGCTTGGCGCTGCTAATACTAACCAGCATAGTATGTCTTGCTTTGACGAGGAGATTGTTTCTGATAACAGGGTCTACCCGCTAAGGCCGACACCGGGAGTCAACCGCGGGTACATGAAGGACGTTTTGGATGACAGCCTTCGTCTTGTAAATTTTACTGCTGCCGCCGGTTCTGTTTTATATCGCGGAGATTTGTTTGCCGGTGAATACCAGTTAAACGCTTTTGTTCCCGAACCTTCTGCCAACCTGATTAAAAGAAACATACTTGCAGAAAAAGGAAATCGTGTACAAGGCAGACAGGCTTACGCAGGAAAAGAATTTTTGTCAAGTCTGGATGAGCGTTTTCGCCCGGTAAGTTTATACAATGGCCCTGACGGTGCTTTGTACGTTGCAGATATGTACCGCGGCATTATTCAGCATAAAACTTATCTCACAGAATATCTTAAAAATGAAATTAAAAGCAGAAACTTATCTCAACCTCTTGGCTGTGGCCGGATTTATAAAATAGTTCCACACAATAAACAGGCAATGGTAATTGATGCGATGCCGTCCGAACCGGAACAGATAGTAAAGCTTTTGGGAAACGCAAATGGATGGATCCGGGATAAAGCGCAGCAAATGATTATGGACGGCAAATATACCCAGGTCATTCCCGCTTTACGGCAAAACCTGCAGTTGCCGAACCAGCCTTTAACAGTTATTCATTCATTATGGACTATGGAAGGTTTAGATGCTTTAAAGCCAGATGATATTATTCCATTATTAAAAAAAACGGATTGGATAATCCGCTCCCAGGCATTGAGTGTACTGCCATCAGTAATGACCCAAAAAACATACAAGCGCTACCTGCCGTTTTTGATACAGCTTGCTGAAAAAAAAGATACGCTTGCCGCGCCTTACATAGCTTTCCTGGTTCAGAACATCAGGCCTTTTAACGCTGCTGCAGCAAATCGTTTATTATTTAAAATAATTAAGAATTCTCCTTCTGATATATTTGTTGCCGATGCAGCAATCAGCACTTTAAAAGGAAAAGAGCAGTTTTTTCTAAAAAAGATCAATGCGCTTTATCCTGATACTGCAATGGTAGTAAAGAAACGGTTGAATAAAATACTTGTTGATATAGCTAATAATAAAAATAAAAACAATGCAGCTTTAAAAACAGCGTTTCCAAAAGGAGCAGCGATATTTAATACAGTTTGTCAAACCTGCCACGGCGGTGATGGTAACGGGATAAACTCTCTTGCTCCGCCTTTACATAAATCTGAATGGGTAACGGGCAATAAAGATAAATTGCTATCCATCGTTTTATTTGGATTATCAGGGCCGGTATCGGTCAACGCAAAGGTGTATAAAGCTCCTGAAATAAACGGTGAAATGCCTGGAATCGGTAATAACAAAGAATTTTCTGATGAAGCTATTGCCCAGTTGCTAAGTTTCATACGTAATTCATGGAGCAATAAAGCAGAAAAAATTGACTCTGCAGATATAAAAAAGGTACGGAAAAAGTTTGAGGGGCGGCAAAAATCATTTACGATTGAAGAACTTAATAAACAGTAAGGATTAATATTGACATTAACTCGTGGAAGACGTACAATTATGTTTCAGTGAAATCTTACTGCCATCGTTTCCTGTTCTCCAATATCCTTGTAAAAGAACAATTTTTACTATTTTTATAAAAAAGGGTAAATTTTTATTAATATTCTTCAAAGAATTTCATCCTTTATCAGCCTGATTTTTTTGCTTACTTTGCCACCTGACAAATTAATTTTGCTGATTTGTAAAGTGAACCCGCATAAACCTTTTATCCAAAACAATCCTGTTAATTTTTAAGACAGAACACACATAATAAGAACACACACAATAATGGAATATAATTTCAGACATATTGAGAAGAAATGGCAAAAACAATGGAAAGAAAGCAATGTCTATAAAGTAAGTAATGACAGTACAAAACCAAAGTTTTATGTGCTTGATATGTTTCCCTATCCAAGTGGTGCAGGCCTGCATGTTGGTCATCCGCTTGGGTATATAGCGAGTGATATTTATGCCCGTTTTAAACGCCTCAAAGGTTTTAATGTCTTGCACCCGATGGGTTTCGACAGTTTTGGTTTGCCTGCCGAACAGTATGCTATAGAGACAGGCCAGCATCCTGCTGTCACAACCGAAAAAAATATTTATCGCTACCACGAGCAGTTAGATAACATTGGGTTTTGCTACGATTGGAGCCGTGAAGTAAGAACAAGTGATCCGGCTTATTATAAATGGACACAATGGATTTTTCTGCAGTTGTTTAATAGCTGGTACAACCGCCATTCCAAAAAGGCAGAACCGATAACGCAACTTGTTACAATATTTGAACAGGAAGGAAATGCAAATCATGACCGCCCGGGAAACGAAAAGCTAATTTTTACAGCAGCAGATTGGCAAACCTATGACCAGAAAACAAAGCAGGATACATTGATGCATTACCGCATTGCCTGCTCAGCCTTTGGAGAAGTCAACTGGTGCGAAGCCCTGGGGACAGTGCTTGCGAATGACGAAGTGGTAAACGGAGTAAGCGAACGCGGCGGACATCCGGTAGTAAAAAGGAAAATGCGCCAATGGTATTTGCGCATTACAGAATATGCAGACCGTCTGCTGCAAGGGCTTGAGCAGGTGGATTTTAGTGAATCTATGAAAGAGATGCAGCGAAACTGGATCGGGAAATCGCAGGGAGCGGAGATTGTGTTTGCTATTAAAGACCTCACCCCTAACCCCTCTCCAAAGGAGAGGGGGACGAAGGAAAGTTCAGAAATTTTGAATTTTCCGGGTTATATGACTAATACTTATGATGAGTGGAAAGCAACTACAAATTATGCAAAACAAAACAGAAAAGGAGCAACAGAGGCAGAAGATATATTATGGCAGCATTTGAGAAACCGGAAGTTGGAAGGATATAAATTCAGAAGGCAACATCCTGTTGCTGGTTATATTCCCGATTTTGTTTGTATTGAAAAGAAACTGATAGTTGAAGTAGATGGAGGTTATCATGAGGAAGCAGACCAAAAGAAATTTGATACTTCCCGAAGCAAATGGCTCGAGGAACATGATTATAAGATTATTCGGGTTACTAATAATGACGTAACAGAAAATACTTTAAGCGTTTTACAAAAAATTAGTAAAGCCCTTTCAAAGGAATCTGCTTCCAGAGTGGCAACTTCTGTCCCCTCCTCTCCTTTGGAGAGGGGGCTGGGGGGTGAGGTCTTAAAAGTTTACACTACCCGCCCCGACACTATCTTCGGTGTTGACTTTATGGTGCTTGCTCCCGAGCATGAACTCGTTACAAAAATTACTGATCCCCAACAAAAACCCGAAATAGACAAATACCTCGAATACGTTCAAAGCCGCAGCGAAAGAGAACGGCTTGCCGAAGTAAAACAAATTACCGGAGCTTTTACCGGCGCTTATGCCATTAATCCTTTCAATGGCCGTGAGATTCCTATATGGATAAGTGAATATGTTCTTGCCGGTTACGGCACCGGCGCTATCATGGCTGTGCCGTGCGGCGACCAGCGCGATTTTGCTTTTGCGAAGCATTTTAATATCCCAATTACAAATATTATTGGCGATGCTTATAATGGTGAAGAAGCAAATCCGACAAAAGACGCTATTCTTACTAATTCAGATTTTCTGAATGGAATGGTAATGCGTGACGCGATAGATGTTGTTATTAATGAACTTGAAGAACTTGAAATTGGCAAACGAAAAATAAATTACAAAATGCGTGATGCAGGCTTCAGCCGCCAGCGGTATTGGGGCGAGCCGTTTCCAATTGTTTATAAAGGAGGAATGGCCTTTCCCTTAGCTGAAACTGAACTGCCATTAGAACTCCATTACGCAGACACTTACAGTGCCGGGCCGGAAGGAGAAGGCCCGCTGGCAAATCTCTCAGATTGGATAATAGCGCCAGGTGGTGGCACAAGAGAAACGAATACAATGCCAGGTTATGCAGGTTCATCGTGGTATTTTCTGCGTTATATGGATCCGCAGAATGATAAAGAATTTGTTGACAGAAAAGCAGCCGATTACTGGGGACAGGTAGATTTATACATTGGCGGAACTGAGCACGCCGTTGGTCATCTACTATACAGTCGTATGTGGACAAAGGCCTTGTACGATTTAGGATATATCGGTTTTGACGAGCCTTACAAAAAGTTGGTTAACCAGGGAATGATACAAGGCAGCAGCAGGTTTATATATAGGATAACGCCAAATTTAAATAGCGAACAACAATTTGAAATATTAGGAAGTCCAAATAATGTTATTGAACCCCACCCTCTTTTTGTATCAAAAAGTTACAGAGACAAAATAATTTCTGGTGAAACCAATAGTAAAAGCTTATTTCTGCAGGTATCGGAGTTTGCTAAAAACAATGCAGAAATAATAGAATTATTTGGAGAAAATATAGATTATAAATTGAATGAAATACATGTTGATGTAAGTTTCGTTGATGGTGTCGAATTAACTATTGATGCATTCATGCAGTCAAAGCCGGAGTATGCAAATGCGCTTTTTTTATTAGAAAATGGCAAAGTAGTCTTCAAAGGAGTTGACTTTGATGAAGTAAATGACCAATACATCTGCGGAGCAGAAGTAGAAAAAATGAGTAAAAGTAAATACAATGTTGTCAATCCTGATGACATTGTAGAACGTTTTGGCGCAGATACTTTCAGAATGTACGAGATGTTTCTTGGCCCGGTTGAGCAAAGCAAGCCCTGGGATACAAAAGGAATTGAAGGCGTTTTTCGGTTTTTAAGAAAATTCTGGAGATTATATGTTGATGAAACAAAAGGACTGATTGTAACAAATGAAGCACCAACACCAGCCGAACTGAAAGTGCTGCACAGAGCCATAAAAAAGATTGAAGATGATACCGAACGTTTTAGCTTTAATACAGCCGTAAGCGCCTTTATGGTTTGTGTAAATGACTTAAATGACTTAAAATGTCATAAAAGAGAAGTACTTCAGCCTTTGGTTATTTTACTTACACCTTATGCACCACACATTGCAGAAGAACTCTATCATCTCCTAAGCAACTCCCTCTCCTTTGGAGAGGGCCGGGGTGAGGTTTCTGTACTTGATGCAGCTTTTCCTGAATACGAAGAAAAATATTTGGTCGAAAGCAGCAAAGAATATCCTATCAGCATTAATGGAAAAGTCAGATCAAATATCAATATTTCACTAAACGCAACACAATCCGAAGTCGAACAGGCAGTCCTCCAAAATAAAATTGTGCAAAAATGGCTTGAAGGAAAACCACCTAAAAAAATAATATACGTAAAAGGCAAAATGATAAATGTAGTGATCTGAATTGTTTGTATACTATTATTAAAAATAGCATTAAAGTCAAAAAACCGCATATTAGCTGCGGTTTTTTTGTGTACTAAATATTTATTTTTCTTTCATTAGGTTTCCTTATAAAAAAAATTTCTAAACGTTTTTAAAACAAAAACACCAACTATTAATTAACCAGCAGCTTTTTTTCTGCGTTTCTCAACCATACCCGCGTATTTTAAAGTTGTAAGGTAAAGTACCTAATCCATAGATTGTTTTATTATGCCTGTGCCTGTGGGATTTCTGTTTCTTTTTCACCTTTGTATTTAAAAAAATACTGTATTTATGTCTCGTTAATAAAAGTAAACTTTTGAACAATTTATATTGCTATTTTTCGTTGACTCCCTGAAGTTTTTTTTCTTAAATGCTTTAATCCAATATTATATCAAATGAAATTTCTCCTCATGAAAAAGACTACGCAGATATTCTTTCCATTCAAATTAATTGAATGGATTTTTTTAGTAATACTTTCTTCTGGCAGCGCCAGCCTTTTTGCCCAGTCTTCCGATTCTGTAATTTTTAAAGATAACTTTAACTGCACGGTTTTAGGAGATTTTTGGAAAGCAGATGCTTCATGGTCAATAAAAGAAGGATCGGCTTATAATTTTATTGATGGAACCGGGGGAAAATTAAAAACGACAAAAAGCTATAGCCAGGCTTCGTACATAATTGAAACAAAAGCAAAGGGATTTACCGGAAGTTATATGAGAGATTTCAGAATAACTTTCGGCCAGGGCAATCTTTCCAACGACAGTATGTATGTAATAAAGTATACAATGAATTATGGGGGAAGGCTTACTTTAGACCGTTCTTCTGATAATGTTTATTATCCTTTAACGCTTGATGAGGCTGCTGTGTACCCGGATATGGAATTTGATAAATGGTATACTTTTAAAATAGCAAGGTATAAAAGCGGGCTCATCCAGGTTTATGTAGACAAAGGTGGCGGGTATGGCAATGTTCCACTGTTGGAAACAATAGACACAGCGTACAATAAAATGGGGCATGTCGGGTGGCAGACAGATACGCAAACGGCAGCAGAAGGTTTTTACGTTGACGATATTTCTGCCGGAAAACCCACTATCGAAAAGGCTGCTGTAAGAGAAAAGCCGGCTGAGGATAATTTAATTACCCAGGTTTCTGCTGCAAGCGGAAGGTCCTACACTGTATCTAAATTGCACTTGGGTGTCAAAGAATTTACTGACAGAAATTATACTATTACATCAGTTCCTTCTTATCTTGACAATGCTTCTTTTATCCAAACAGCAAATGACGATAAAAAAGACACTTCTGATAATTTTTTGAGTATGTTCTTAAAAAAAGCTGCCATTGTTTATATAGGTTATGATCCGCGGGGTACCACAATTCCTGCCTGGCTTATTGGTTGGGAAAAAACAGGAGACAGGATTGAAACTACTGACCCTAAATCTCCTTACCTGGAAGTCTACAGTAAATTAGAAGAATATGGCAACGTTTATCCTTATCCTCTTTTGCTTGGAGGCAATCTTGCACGCCCTGCGGCAGGTGCGGAGATGAACTATCTCGTGGCAGCAGTGGTACGACCTGAGATGAAAAA